>ENA-ORKV01000046-ORKV01000046.1-human-gut-metagenome-genome-assembly--contig:-NODE-46-length-149511-cov-12.470080_pt1 | contig 149511 bp, 135 predicted proteins | sample MGYA00243058_ERZ508805 | MGnify/ENA primary metagenome ERZ508805 (study PRJEB26277, sample SAMN04329770) | human gut metagenome | biome: human-associated habitat | host: Homo sapiens | place: USA...
TCCAGGTACATGCCCCGTAATTTTACTACCTACAGAAATTCTGTAGTGCAAACTACTTTGCAAATCTGTAACTGATTATTCAATTGTTATGTCCAATCTCTCTTGGACAATTGATATTCTACAATGCACTTTAATTTTACGGAAGTGACACCACTGGTGTATTTTTACGAATTTTCACCAGTTTTTGGTGTATTTGTCATTTCCTTTAATTTGTTCCATGTATGCTTAGGCAGTTCTCTTGCCGGCTCTCTGAATCGTTCAAGATATTTTTCAAATAATTCCGTATTGATTAATGCTGAATTACCGACTTTATAGACTGCTCCTGCCTCTCTCGCAATTACTATGATTCTCGATTTACTTATCCCATAAATAATCGCTCCTTCCTCTGCATTGACAAATTTTTTCATAAAATCCTTTGTATCTGAATAGCACTTATATGAGTAACTCATTCATCAGTCTCCTTTCACATTTGGCAATGGATGTTTCATTTCTGTTGGCGGTTCTCTGAATTGCTCCATATAATCATCAAAAATTTCCAAATTTATTAATATAGTATTTCCCTTAGCTGTTCCAATCTTATATACAGCACCCGCTGCTCTAGCCATTTCAATAAATCTATGATGCCCTATGCTATATGTCATTGAAGCTTCCCCAATTCTTACAAACTTCTTTTCTACGATTTTGTTTGAACTAGGCACTCTTGCAAAATGTTTCATAAATTTCATCAACCTTTCCTTATGTACTAATATAATCTTTGCAAGCTGATATCTTGCTCCAGCAGCTAATGCTATATCCATTGCCTCATCTCGTGTTACATCTAATAAAGCCATTACTTCATCAATACGAATAAATCTTGGTTTTACAATTTCTTTTCTATAGGCACTAACTGAACCACTCAATGTATTTACCATAACATCACCTACTTATAAAACTCAGAATCTGTAATATGAAAAGTTTCAAGATACTTATCCAATATTTCTGTATTAACAAGTACAAGCTGACCAATTTTATAACAAGCCTTGGCATCCTTAGCCACTTCTTGAAATTTTGTCATTCCCATACTGTACATTTTTGCACCATCTGAATATCTTACAAACTTTTTTGCATCCTCATATCTATCTTTCTTCTTTGATTCATTCATTGCTGTGCTCCTTTCACTTTGACTTCATAACAAATGACGTATTTTCTCCATAACGCAAAAAAGAGGACATCTTCTAAATTTCTTTAGAAAATGTCCTCTTAGTAGTTCATATTTGATTGAATCTTTTTCTTTTCAGATTGTGTACTCTTTCATACTGATGTAAATGACTATGCCAAAATACGTCTTTTAATGCGTCCTTTGACGTACTCAAATGCCTCAATCCCGCATAAACACTAGGTTTATTTATCCAAGCTCTTCATTGTCGGGAAGAGCAGCACATCCCTGATTGCAGGGCTGTTGGTCATCATCATTACCATTCTGTCGATACCGAAGCCGATTCCGCCCGTAGGTGGCATACCGATGCTGAGGGCATTTAAGAAGTCCTCATCTGTGTGGTTAGCCTCGTCATCTCCTGCGGCGAAGAGCTCCTCCTGGGCTGCAAAGCGTGCTCTCTGGTCGATAGGGTCATTGAGCTCTGAGTAGGCATTAGCCATCTCCCAGCCGTTCATAAAGAACTCGAAGCGCTCAACGTACTCCGGATTTTCCGGCTTCTTCTTGGTGAGAGGTGATATCTCAATCGGGTGATCCATAACGAAGGTAGGCTGAATCAAGTGCTCCTCAACGAATTCCTCGAAGAAGAGGTTGAGAATATCGCCCTTCTTATGGCGCTCCTCGAATGCCACGTTCTTTTCCCTGGCAGCCGCCCTGGCCTCCTCAAGAGTGTGAATCTCGTTAAAGTCAACGCCAGAGTACTTCTTTACGGCGTCAACCATTGTTATTCTCTCAAAAGGCTTGGATAAATCCATCACATTCTCACCGTAGGTAAGAAGCTCTGAACCTGTAACCTCCTTAGCCACATAGCGGTAGAGATTCTCTGTAAGATCCATCATGCCGTGGTAATCTGTGTATGCCTGATATAACTCCATGAGTGTGAACTCAGGGTTATGTCTTGTATCAAGTCCCTCGTTACGGAATACACGTCCAATCTCGTAAACGCGCTCCATTCCGCCGACAATAAGTCTCTTTAAGTATAACTCAAGTGAAATACGAAGCTTTAAGTCCTCGTCAAGTGCGTTAAAATGTGTCTCAAACGGTCTTGCTGCGGCACCGCCTGCGTTGGAGACAAGCATAGGTGTCTCAACCTCCATGAAGCCCTGTGCGTCAAGATAACGGCGGACTGTGCTGATGACCTTTGAGCGCTTTACAAATGTATCCTTAACATCAGGGTTCATTATGAGGTCAACGTATCTCTGGCGGTATCTTGTATCTGTGTCGGTGATTCCGTGGAACTTCTCCGGAAGCACCTGAAGTGACTTGGACAGAAGTGTGATTTCCTCTGCATGTATGGAAATCTCATCTGTCTTTGTTCTGAAAACATATCCCTTAACACCGTAGATATCGCCGATATCGGACTTCTTGAAATCTGCGTATGCTTCCTCGCCGACTGCGTCCTTTGCAACATATACCTGGATATTTCCCTTTAAATCGGCAATGTTACAGAATGAAGCCTTACCCATAACACGCTTGAACATCATACGTCCGGCGATGGACACCTCGATAGGGTCTGCGTCCATGATTGCTCGTCTCTCGTTGTAGTCCTCGTTGATGACATCCTTAGCCTGCTGCTCGTCAAGTCCCTCTGTTGAAGGTCTTACCCTTCCTGCAAGAAGCTTAGCCTCATGGTCATTGTAAAGACTCTTAACCTCATCTGTGTGATGTGTCTGATTATACTTAGTGATTGTAAAAGGGTCCTTTCCGGCTTCCTGCAACGCAGCAAGCTTCTCCCTTCTTACTCTTATTAACTCATTGATATTCTGGCTGGAGACATTCTCCTGTGCCTGTGGATTCTTCTGTTCTGCCACCTTATTTCCTCCTTGCAGAAATATGCTTTGTTTAATTGTTCTCTGTTCTTCTGATTGATAAAATCTTGTAAGCTACATCTCCTGCAGGTGCTGCAACAGTGATTGTCTGTCCAACCTTAGAACCGATAAGTGCCTTTCCAAGAGGTGACTCGTTGGAAATATAGCCGCTGAGGCTGCTTGCCTCTGTCGAGCCTACAATCTTGTACTCTAATGTCTCGTCGAACTCAACATCAAGAAGATCTACTGTACAGCCAATGCTTATCTTATCGATATCGACATCATCGCTTACAACAACCTCCACGTTTTTGAGAATTGCCTCTAACTCATCTATTCTTGTCTCTATGTCACGCTGCTCATCCTTAGCTGCATCGTACTCTGCGTTCTCTGATAAGTCTCCCTGCTCTCTGGCTTCCTGAAGCTTCTTCGCTACATCTTTACGTCTATCTACCTTTAAGCTCTGTAATTCGTCCTGAAGCTTTTTCATTCCTTCGTATGTCATGACTATTTTCTTTGCCATAATAAAACACCTATACCTTCCCATTTTTATATAACAAATGCCGCTAAATGCGGCTATTTTAGGGTATATTCCCCCATTCAATGCACCGTATTATAATATAATCAACCTCAAATGTCAACCATTCAATTTTCCCGGTGTGCTTAGTATTATGCGTTTAGCAAATATTATTACAATAATGTTTATTCGTGCCGGAACATGCCGTATATACTTAGCCGTGTATAACGTATTATATGATGTTGAGGTCAAAACATGCTAATTTAATGTACGAGTGTATAACGTATTATATTTATGCATATCAGCTCCGTTGTCCGAAGCAAGATGTTCTAAGAACTCTGATAAAGGTATTCTATATGTCCGCCACCGAAGCTGGCATACATCCGTGTATGCATTGCTTCTAAAGCAGCATCCGTGCTGCTTTTGGCTGGGGACTTAGCAGAGTTCTAAGAACATCTAAACTTCTCCCAGAAGTCGTGATATGCATAAATATAATACGTTATACACGCTAAGTTTACAGCACATGTTTTGGCCCCAACATCATTATATTAAATTGGTATGTTTTGACACCAGAATCCTTATTTTAAAAGCATATTTTAATCAACCATTTTTCTATCGAGAAGCTCAAAAAGCTCATCCATGCTCTCTGTGAGGTTGACCTCATTTCTGAGTGCTGCCGAATCCTTAAGCCCTGTCGTGTACCATGCCACATGCTTTCTCATCTCTCGTATTCCAAGGTACTCTCCCTTGTACCTGAGCTGCAGCTGTGCATGCTTTTTAATCATTCTCTTAATCTCAGCCACATCCGGCTTCGGTGGAAGTACACCTGTGCGGCGGTACTCATTTATGCGTGAAAAAATCCATGGATTTCCCCGCGCACCGCGCCCAATCATCACAGCATCACAGCCGGTCTGCTGCTCCATGGCAATCACATCCTCCGCACTGCACACATCGCCGTTCCCTATTACCGGAATGTTCACGCGCTCCACAACCTGCCTTATGATATCCCAGTCGGCTTTTCCTGTATAGAACTGCTCACGCGTCCTTCCGTGTACCGCAACCGCGGCTCCGCCGGATTCTTCGACAATATGCGCTATCTCCGGAGCGTTTATCATGTCATCGTTAAAGCCCTTTCTTATTTTTACGGTCACAGGCTTCTTTACCGCCTTCGCCATAGCCTCAACAATCTGTCCGACCAGCAGTGGATTTTTCATAAGAGCCGAACCCTCACCGTTATTGACAATCTTCGGCACCGGGCAGCCCATATTGATATCAAATATATCAAATGGTCTTTCCTCAAGTCTCTTTGCCATGTCCGCCATAATCTGCGGGTCGGAGCCAAAGAGCTGCAACGATATCGGGTTTTCCTCAGGCTCCACCTCTAAAAGAGCCTCAGTATTTTTATTATTGTAGAGAACCGCCTTTGCGCTCACCATCTCCGTATACAGAAGTCCGCAGCCCTGCTCCCTGCAGAGAATACGAAACGGCAGGTCGGTAACTCCTGCCATCGGTGCAAGCACAAGGTTATTCTCAATGTTCACATTTCCTATCTTCATGTCTTCCTCATTTTACATTGTTTAAAAAAGTCTGCTGCCACACCGTTGCACAATTGTATCTGTACACTGCCATTTTTTCTTCTGTAAAAACACAGGCAGAATTTCACAACTTAAAACTGTCACATACTTTTTTACACTTATCTGTTCTTCGCGTATATAAGCTGCAGCCCCTTCAAGGTAAGCTCACTGTCATATATCTGTATGCTGTCGGTATTCTCCGCTATCAGGCGCCCATAGCCTCCTGTCGCAACGGTTCTGATGTTCTCAATACCGGCTTCCTCTTTAATCTTCTTTATTATATATTCGGTCTGTCCTATATAGCCGTATACAAGTCCTGCCTGCATGCTCGTCACAGTGTTCTTTGCAAGGATACTCTTAGGCTTGGCAATCTCAATCTCCGGCAGCTTGGCGGCATCGCTCCATAATGAGCGCGCACTTGTGCCAAGTCCCGGTGAGGTGATTCCCGCCGTAAATACTCCCTCATCAAGTATGAGGTCATAGGTTGTAGCCGTGCCGAAATCCATTGCTATAACAGGTCCTCCGTACAGCTCATAAGCCCCCACCGCATCAACAATTCTGTCCGGTCCAATCTCCCTCGGATTATCACATGACAGACGGATTCCCGTCTTAATTCCCGGTCCGACAAGTATCGGCTGTCTGTTAAAATATTTTTTCATCGCATTGACAACAGAATGCATGACATTCGGAACTACCGAACTTATTATGACATCCTCTATATCTGCCGGACTAAGTCCTCTTGTCCTTATAAGTTCAATAAAGACAATTCCATACTCATCCGATGTACGCTGCAGCTTCGTGGTTATTCTGAATGTTGCCAGAAGCTCCCTCTCCTTGAATACGCCTACGGTAAAATTAGTATTTCCTATATCTATAGCTAATAACATATCTTTCCCCATTCCCCGGCTTATTACTGCCCATAATTTTCATGTAACTGCAAAATCAGAAATCTTAAAATTTCACACCCGGCACCATACATCTGCGCGCATAATACCGTGCCTGCACACGTCAAATACTGTTTTACACATCCTCATCAAGAAAAAACACCTTAAAATAGAGTTCCAATGCCTGTAAAAGGTCTGCCTTCTCATTTCTTATCTGCTTTATTTTAAGTGCTGCACCTATCTCATCATAAAGGATATCCTCCTCCGCAGCCTCCGTCTTAATCTGGAGTGTTCCGTTCTCATCATACTCAAGCATCATGATTCCCCCTACATCCTCCGTAAACAGAACGCACATAATCTTGAGCTCCTTCTTAATATGGTCCGGAAGTCCATTGAAATCCGGGTTCATATAAAATTTCTTCTCATACGCATTTGAAACGCACAATACCACATTATCTTCGTAGTACATACAATCCTTCCCTTCTGCCATATCTTATTTTATACCATTATATTTAGACGTACCCATATAATCCGCGCACAGACACCTCACCTGAGCGGATTTCCTTTAGATTTCCGTCATCATCCTTAACCACAAGCCCGCCCTCAGGATTGATGCCTACCGCAGTATATATCTCTTCCTTGTCATTGCCGATTATCCTAACCTGCTTTCCGGCATTGGCAAGCATGGTATTATATTCATCTGTTATTGTCGACAAGTCCCCTGCCTTGATAAAAGCATCGTAATATTTTTCAAAATATCTCCCGACCGCCTCTATGACGTATGCCCTCTTCACCTGTTTACCTGATTCGATATAAAGAGAGCTTGCAATATCCTTTATCTCATCCGGAAATTCCTTCATATTGGCATTTATACCGATTCCGATAACCACATAATTGATACATGAAAGCTCCGCTGACAGCTCTGTAAGCATGCCACACACCTTTTTTTTGTTGACAACTATATCATTCGGCCACTTAATCTGCGCATCCAGCCCTGTGACCTCCCTTATGGCGCCCGATACAGCCATGGCTGCCACAATCGTGAGCATTGAAGCCTTATCCGGTGATATTTCCGGTTTTAATAAAAACGAGAACCATATACCTGTTCCGGGCGGCGATACCCACGCATGCCCTCTTCGTCCCCTGCCTGCTGTCTGTTCCTCCGCAACCGCAAGCAGTCCATGCTTCACACCTTTTTCCGCCTGCCTTTTCAATTCATTGTTCGTAGAATCAATGGAATCAAAATATAGAATCTCTTTTCCAAACCATTGTGTATGAAGCAGACTCCCAAGCTCCTGAGCTGAAATAACATCAGGTGTCTCCTCCAGCCGGTATCCCTTATTGTTAACTGCTTCTATACTGTATCCTTCATCGCGAAGCTGCTTTATTGCCTTCCACACGGCAGTTCTCGAAACAGAAAACCTGTTACATATCTCCTGCCCTGAAATAAAATCATCAGCCTCCCTGAGCACCTGCAATATTTTATCCTTCATATCCGTACTATATTCCTCCGACTACAACCTTTATCCACAAATTATCAGCAATAATTCTTACATATCCACTAAGCATCAACGCTTTTACACATTCGCCGACACTATTCTTCCACAGAACAGCCCTGCCGCTATAAGCACAAATGTAAAAATAAATACCGCTATACCCTGCCACTGTTTATCCGAAATCACATGCTTTACACCTGTTATGGCATTTATCAGCGCTCCCAGATAAAAAATCCCCGGAAAAATATGCATTCTGTTATGCACATCCATAAAAGTATAGACCGTAATCCCCACGACAGCAATGCTGAGTATAATATTCACTACATCTATTACTACCCTGACCTTGCGAAACGCTCTCTCTCTTTTTGAAGCCATATAACCTCCACTATAATCATTATACCTCATAAACAAAATATAACACCGCAAGCGATATTTTACATAATACCATTCGCGGTGTCATAATTCAAGTGTTCCTTTAATTCACGCTTTCCCTTAATTCAAGCTTTTGCAAATGTCTGCATATTGCATTAAAACAAAACAGTCCGATTATTATTGCTTTTTCCAGCGCACAGTGCCATCTGTATATGACTGAAGCAGACCAACCAATTATACCGTTGCATCCATCACAGCCTTTATAGTATGCATGCGGTTCTCCGCCTCGTCAAACACAATCGACTGTGCGGACTCGAATACCTCATCGGTAACCTCCAGCTCTTCAAGTCCGAATTTATCATGTATCTGTGCCCCGACTGTAGTTTTCAAATCATGGAATGCAGGTAAGCAGTGCATAAATACCGCCTGTGGGCCGGCATTGTCCATTGCCTTTTTGTTAACCTGATATGGAAGAAGGTCATGTATACGCTCCTCCCACACCTCAGCAGGCTCCCCCATTGATACCCATACATCTGTATAGATAACATCTGCACCCTTAGTTCCGGCATCAACATCCTCTGTGAGCGTTATTGCCGCTCCTGATTGTGCTGCATATCCCTTACACAATTCAACAAGCTCCTCATCAGGAAAATACTTCTTATTGGTGCATGCGGTGAAGTTAAGACCCAGCTTAGCGCATGCAATCATAAGTGAATTTCCCATATTGTAGCGGGCATCTCCCATATATGTAAAGTTGATACCCTCAAGCTTTCCAAAGTGCTCCCTGATTGTAAGCATGTCCGCAAGCATCTGTGTAGGATGATACTCGTTGGTAAGTCCGTTCCATACAGGCACGTCCGAATACTTTGCAAGCTCCTCCACAATATTCTGCCCGAATCCGCGGTATTCAATTCCATCGTACATTCGGCTTAGAACTCTCGCCGTATCGGCAATGCTCTCCTTCCTGCCAATCTGTGAGCCTGACGGATCAAGATAGGTTGTACCCATGCCAAGGTCATGTGCCGCCACCTCAAAGGAGCAGCGGGTTCTTGTGCTGGTCTTTTCAAATATAAGGGCAACATTCTTTCCCCTATGATGATCTACAGGTATGCCCTTCTTTTTCTTTTCCTTAAGCTCTGCTGCAAGATCAATAAGATACATAATCTCTTCCTTAGAAAAATCCTTGAGTGTCAAAAAATCGCGTCCTTTTAAATTCATGGCGGCCTCCTTATGTTAGCTTTCTGCTCTACAGAATACACCTTATTCATTTATCTGTCAATGCATAATAATACATTTATTTTATGTTTTATGTATATTTATGCATATCGCAGTTTTTAAATATCAGCATAGATATTTTACTAAGAACATTCTGTTCCGTGTAATGGAATTGCTATGCATAAATATAATATGTTATACTCTCATACATCACATTAACATGTCCTGACCCCGGCATCTTTATTACAGATAATCAACCAGACAAATCAACAGCAAATGTGCAGGATAATACACATAAAAGAACCATTTCCCTCCTCTTTTTCCACCAAGAGCTCCGTTATATGCACCAATAAGAGGAATTGCGGGCAGCATTCCGAACTGAAACAGCGATATATATGGGCATTCCGGGTTGGAAATGGCACCATCAAGCGCAAGCAAGGCTGCAAATAATGTTGACGTATACATCAGCAGCTTAAGCTGTGCCTTTTTATCTTCCCTGTACACATACAGCATGAGCGGCCATATAAGTCCAATCCCAGCCCAGTCGCCCAACAGAGATAATAGAAACAAAGCAGCTATAATCAAGCTCTTTTTTATCTCACCTATATGGCTGTCATAGGTCCGTATCGCAAGCAGCGCCAGAAATAAGGTGTATATCATGCCAAGTGAAATACCGCCGCCTGCCATTCCTGCCCTTCTCTCAAACAAATAAAAAGCAAAGGCGGATACCACAGCAAATAAACCCAGTCTCAACGTGTATTTTCTGATGTCATGGGTATGAATATACCCTTCTGCCAGAAGATAACACATCACCGGTGCCGTAATCCGCCCAATTATATGCATGCACTGTCCCGGCAGAGATACCACCGGAACCCACATCCATGCTATATGGTCAAAGGTCATCGCCACTATAGCGATGACCTTCAACTGATATGCCGTAATACCTTTTTTACAATTCATAAAATATATACCTAGCCGTGAAGACCTCTTGCCTGTCTGTCCATGTCCTCAACCACAATATCATATATCTCACCCAAGGTTCTGCAATACTCCAGTACCTTCCATGGCTCATTGGTATGATAATGTATCTTTATAAGCTCTTCATCGCCAACTGCAAGAAGACAGTCACCCTTAAAGTTCTCGGTAAAGTACTCATTGATGGCATCCTCGTCAAGATTCTCCCCCTCAATAAGCAGCTGTGTATCATATCTGAATTCAATAGGTTCACTCATTATGTCTTATCCTCTTTTTCCGGCGACCTTAAATTATGGTGCCACCTGATTAAATATCTTATAATTTAGTTTTTAAAAATAATTACTCTGCACTCATTTAATAAAGCTTAGCTTTGATTAAATTACGCTTATATTAAGCTTCATTACAGCTTATCTTCACTGTAACCGGACTTTCCTATAACCATGCTTTCTATTGCAGCTAGGCTTCCTTCGCAACCTCAACAACAGACTTTGCAAGCCCTGCAAGTCCCTGAATCTCTGACGGAATGATAATCTTGGTAGCCTGACCGTCCGCTGCCTTCTCAAATGCCTCAAGGCTCTTAAGTCTTAACACAGCCTCATCTGCTCCGGCCTCCTTAATCATCTTAAGACCTTCTGCATTAGCCATCTGGACAACTCTTATAGCTTCAGCCTGACCTTCTGCCTCTCTAATCATCTTCTGCTTCTGAGCTTCAGCACGGAGAATCGCTGATTCCTTCTCTGCCTCTGCGTCAAGAATCAATGAGCGCTTCTTACCTTCTGCAACGAGTACGGCTGACTGCTTCTGACCTTCAGAACGTGTTACCGCCTCAATCTTCTCAAGCTCTGCTCTCTTCTGCTTCTCCATCGCATCCTGAATAGCTGCCGGAGGAATGATGTTCTTAACCTCGACTCTGTTTACCTTGATTCCCCAAGGGTCGGTAGCTACATCAAGGGATACTCTCATCTTGGAATTGATAACCTCACGGGATGTAAGTGTCTGGTCAAACGCAAGCTCACCGATGATATTTCTCAGTGTGGTAGCTGTGAGATTCTCAATCGCCATAATAGGATTCTCAACACCATATGCGAAGAGCTTAGGGTCTGTAATCTGGAAAAAGATAACCGTATCAATTCTCATTGTTACATTATCCTTTGTGATAACAGGCTGCGGTGGGAAATCTGCCACCTGCTCCTTGAGCACAACTCTCCTCGCCATCTTATCGATGAACGGAACCTTAAAGTGAATACCTACATTCCATGTCTCCTTGTACGCACCGAGACGCTCAAGTACAACAGCCTGTGCCTGAGGCACAATCTTAATACATGATGCTAAAATAACAAGTACGATAACCGCAATAACAATAATTCCACCAACTAAACCCGGCATTTTAAAATCCTCCTATAATTTTAATTTTCAGATAACCACAAAGCTCCATCCGGAAGATGACATGTACAATTATCCGTTTTTTCTGTTAGATACATTAATGCTCCCTGAATCCTGTTTAAACCCTTCTGGCCATCAATCAGAATTCTTTCGTTCAACTATAACCTTAACTCCCTCTATCGACTTCACAGTAACCATAGTGTCAACTTCCATGACACTTCCGTCCGCCGACCTTGCAGCCCATTCAATACCATTGATTGTGACATAGCCCGAAGCCTGCGCATTATCAATCTGTGCAATAACACGCCCAGTCTGTCCGATAACACTGTCTATATTCGTCTTTGTGGTATGCCGATTCACATATCGCAATGCAAATGGTCTTGTAAAAATCAGCATTATCAGCGAAACCACAATAAAGAATACGAACTGGAGCCACCACGTAGCATGAAGAAGTGACGCAAAAAAAGCAATAAGTGCACCCGCCGCAAACCATATAGTTGTAAGCCCCATTGTAGCTATCTCAAACACTACAAGCACAACAAACAAAATAAGCCATATCATTGCATTCATTATCCTTCCCCTCCTTACTTAATAATAGAATTCTTATGTCCTATAATACACTAATATCCCGCCCTTTACAACTTAATTTTTATCTTATCGAACTATATTCCTATTTTTATCAGATAATTCTATAGACAGGACGCTCATAGCGGGAATCAAAAAAACATCCCACCGAAAAGCGTCCGCCCTTCGGTGGGATGTCAACCCAGCCTATTATACCCCTGCCTGTTATGCACAAAGCATAAGGCATATATATAATAGTTACATATTCAATCAGCAGGCATATATACAATAGCTGCAAATTCAATTAGTAAACATAGAAGCAATGGTTATTCAATACCGTATATTGCGAATATCTTGCATAGTTAGCCTTCTTCACGCTGATGAAGAACAGATAATCACCGATATTGTTAACACCTGCAAGTGCCTCACCTGCTGCGGTGTAGGAATCCTGATGTGACGGCCCATTTGCCAGCAGTGTACTGAAACGCTCGGAAATGTTTCCGTTGCCATCAAGTACACCTGTAAACTGTCCCGGAGCATATATTACATCCGTAATCGTATTCTGCTTGAATCTGGAGCTTCGCACCCTGTTGAGTACTACGTTGGCAACCGCAAGCTTGCCCTCGTAAGGCTCCCAGCCTGCCTCCCATTCGATAATACAAGCTAAGAGATATACCTCTGAATCACTTGCACTCATGGCGGCATTGGTTGTTCTTCCGATGCTTGTGCTCTGTGACATCGCTGCCTTAGCGGCGGCAACACGCTCAGCCTCTCTTCTCTCCGCTTCTATTCTAGCCTGCTCCGCAAGATATGCGTTCTCCTCGTCAACTGTCCATGCAGTCGCAAGGTCATAGGTGGAGCTGATGCCTGTGTCCTCCACATAGCCGTATCCGCTCTCGCACTCTACAAGAACCCAGTTGCCAATCTCCTCGTATGCGTTGATATTCTCACCTGCATGGAATGTGGCAATTACCGCACTCGAGGAATCTGCGGAAGCATATACAGGAAGCTCTTCAGCTTCCACAACCGTTGTCTTGTCACCTATGAACGGTGCTACCTTGTCGGCTTCCTCGCCGAATAACAGGTAGGTATTCTTGGCATAGCCGACAACATTGCCGGATGAAATCTTAGTCCATATCTCACCCTTCTCAATAATGTCTGCCTGTGAGCGCGAATACATACAGCCTACAATATCTGATGTCTCGTCCGGCTCGGAGTAAATATTGATTCTGTCCTCACAGTAGGAAATGACCTTGTTCTCAAAATCACTCTTTCCTGTATTACCGGTCAGGTCATCAATTATCTCTCCGCTTGCAGTTAATGTACTGTTGTACACTATTCTTGGTTCTATCTTCGCTTCTTCACCGGTCACAGCATCCGCTCCGGCGGCTGCTCTCAACGGCAATGCCTGTATATCTTCTGATAAGTCATCTGAAACGTAAAGGTCTACTGTGCTGTCTGCCTGCATATCAACCGCTCCGGATTCTGATGTTCTGACTGAGGCAGCCACATCTGTTCCAATAAATCCCTTGCCGGAAAATGCAAGCTGTGCAATGAGTACTAAAAAGAGCATCATGTACACATAAAACTTCTTGTTTCTTCTCATTTTTCAACTCTCCATCAATAACTTGTTACAAAATTGTTAAGAAATGTTACGCCTTATTGTAACAATTACTAACGAAAATGTCAAGCCCTTCTCTGTCTTGCTGCCTCATACATAAGTACCGCACCACTCACTGCGGCATTGAGCGACTCTAATTTTCCCATCATCGGTATGATGATTTTCCTGTCGGCGAGCGCTGTTGCCTCATCTGTGAGTCCGTTTCCCTCATTCCCGATGAAAAATGCCGTTCCCTTTTTATAATCACATGTCACATAATCAACCGCACCTTGAAGATGTGCAGCATAGGTTGTAATACCCCTGCTCTTTAAGAAGGCAGCCGCCTCTTTAAGATTGTCCGTGTAGGCATATTTCATTCTGTACATTGCTCCCATTGTCGAGCGAATCACCTTAGGGTTATATATATCGACTGTTCCTGATGTCATTATTATTCCGTCAACACCCGCTCCCTCAGCCGTCCTGATTATCGTACCCAGATTTCCCGGATCCTGAAGATTCTCAAGAATCATAATGAGAGGATTTCCACCCTTCAGCATGTCCTCGATGGAATACTCCGACATCTTTACAAGTGCCATGACCCCCTGCGGTGTCTTTGTATCAGACATATGCGAAAATACGTCATCTGCCACAAGCTCATAGGCATATCCACGCAGGCTGTCCTTGTTCGCCCTTTCAAAGCTCTCTGAGACAAAAAGACTGTGAATACGCTCCTTAGGTGTCTCCTCAAACATTCTCTTCCCCTCAACAACAAAAAGTCCTTGGGCCTTGCGGTCCTTAGACTTTTTGATGAGGTTAATTACATTTTTTATCTGTGTATTTGATGTGCTTGTAATCATTACCTTTTCCTATCTTATTTTCATGTTTACAATGAATAACCATTCCTGCGGTTCTTCACGAATAATTATCTTGCCAGATTCCTGCTTATCGCATACTGATACTCGTCAATATCCTTCTTCATTGCAAGAGCCTCATCGATATCATAATCTACGAACTCTCCATGTGAATGTGCAACAACCCTCTTGCTCTTTCCTGCAATGAGGCAGTCCACAGCGTAAGCTCCCATGATTGAAGCATACATTCTGTCCTTACATGTAGGGCTTCCGCCACGCTGCATGTGGCCAAGTATAGTTGCTCTTGTCTCAATGCCTGTAGCAGCCTCGATTCTTCTTGCCATGCTGGTTGAATGACCGATTCCCTCGGCATTGATAATAATATGATGTCTCTTGCCCTTCTTACGGTTATTGATGATACTGTTTATAAGAGTCTGCTCGTCATTGTTGTAACGCTCAGGAAGAAGGATATCCTCCGCTCCGTTGGCAATACCGCACCATAGTGCAATATATCCTGCATTACGTCCCATAACCTCAATGATACTGCAGCGCTCGTGTGATGTGGATGTATCCCTTATCTTATCAATAGCCTCCATTGCAGTATTGATTGCTGTGTCAAATCCGATTGTATAATCTGTACATGCAATATCAAGGTCGATTGTTCCCGGAACACCGATTGTATTGATTCCGAGAGCAGCGAGCTTCTGTGCACCACGGAAGGAACCATCTCCACCGATAACGATAAGGCCGTCTATACCATGCTTCTTACATATATCGGCAGCCTTCTGCTGGCCTTCAGGAGTAATAAACTCAAGACATCTTGCAGTATAGAGAATAGTACCGCCTCTATGAATAATATCAGCAACACTAAGCGCATCCATATCAATGATTTCCTCGTTGAGAAGACCATTGTACCCCTTTAATATACCCTTAACCTTAAGTCCCTTCGCAATAGCTGTACGAACAACCGCACGAATTGCAGCGTTCATTCCCGGCGCATCACCGCCACTTGTAAGTACACCGATTGTCTTAATTTCCTTAGCCATAATATCCTCCGTTCTACCGATGTTTAAATGTCTTTCTTAAACAGTGAAAAATTTAACAATGTCATTTTTTACTTATAATACCCCTAAATCAAATTATTTTCAATAGTATAATTTATTATTTTTTCAAACTGCTCTTACAATCTATACAACCTTTACATTTTCCTCACCGAATCTTTGGATTAGCTGCTTAAGAGTATCTCCCTGTGCCTGTATGCTCTGGCTTTTCGGAAGCACCTTGCGCTGTCTTTCCTCCCTGCAATAGATTGTCACAAGATCATTTCCATCCGAGGCTGCTATTATCCGGTCAAGCTCAGGCTGTGCGTCCAAATATGCCTGTTTGTTGGAGAACTGAATCCAGCACACCCTCGGAATCTCGTCGAACGCATCGACCTTGGTGCACACAAGCTTTCCGTTCTCATCCTCCCTCACATTCACACGTCCCTCTATGAACACCTTATTGTCCTCGGTAAGCTTATCCCTGTATTTCTCATAGTCGCGCGGGAACACTATAACCTCAACTGCGCCGAACACATCCTCAAGGGTAATATATGCCATCAGCTTTCCTGAGCTGGTATTTTTCACGCTCTTTCCGGTAATTATTCCTCCTATTACCGCCTTCTCACCCTCATTCACCTTCGGTGGATTATCCTCCTCATTGATAAAATCGGAGCTTACGTTGGTGATATACCTTCGCCACAGAGCATCATAATCATCCATCGGATGCCCGCTTACATACACGCCAAGAACTTCCTTCTCGTAGGCAAGAAGCTGCTCCTTGTCATATTCAGGAACATCCGGCATATTGACCTTGTCATGCTTCTCCTCAAACATGTCAAACAGGGACATCTGTCCTGCAATATTGTTCTTGCGTTCATTTGTGACATTGTCTATCACATTGGCATAAACCAACATCATCTGGTGTCTGTTAACGCCAAAGCAGTCAAAGGCTCCGGACTTTATAAAGCTCTCTATGGTTCTTTTATTTACCTCTCTGCCCGAAAGCCTGCCTATAAAATCCTCGAGTCCGGTGAAGCTTCCATTTCTCTCCCTCTCTTCAATAATCGCATCAATCACCGGTTTTCCGACACTCTTCAGTGCGGATAAGCCATACATGATACCCTTATCCGCAACCGAGAAGCTGCCTTCACCTTCATTTATATTAGGAGGAAGAATATCTATCCCCATCTGTCTGCAGGTATAAGCATACGCGGCCACCTTGGAGTTATTTGCAAGTACACTGGTCATAAGAGCCGCAAAAAACTCCTTAGGATAATAGCACTTTAAATATGCTGTCTGGTAGGACACAACTGCATAACATGCCGCATGCGATTTATTGAACGCATACTTGGCAAAATCTATCATGTTATCATATATTATTCCCGCAGTCCTTTCTGATATACCATTTGCAATACAGCCGGGAACCCCTTCATCAGCATTTCCGTATATGAAATTCCGTCGCTCCTTTTCCATGACCGCGGCCTTCTTCTTGGACATGGCTCTTCGTACCAGATCGCTTCGTCCAAGAGTATATCCTGCAAGGTCACGCACAATCTGCATAACCTGCTCCTGATAGACGATACAGCCGTAGGTTGTGCTCAGAATACTCTCAAGCTGCGGACATTCATATTCAATATCCTGCGGATCATTCTTGCCCTTTAAATACTTCGGAATAAAATCCATAGGACCCGGGCGGTACAGGGATATTCCGGCAGTGATATCCTCCAGGCTCTTCGGCTTTAATTCCTTCATGAAGTTCTTCATGCCGGGGCTCTCAAGCTGGAATATACCCTCCGTATGCCCTGAGCCTATAAGCTCCATAACCTTCTGGTCATTGTAATCTATCTTGTTGATATCAAGACTGCCCGGATGTGTTTTGTTCACAAGCTTCACCGCATCCTGAATGACCGTGAGCGTCCTAAGGCCAAGGAAATCCATCTTTAAAAGTCCAAGCTCCTCAAGGGTTGTCATGGTGTACTGCGTTGTGATTGCACCATCACCGCCCCTTGACAGTGGCACGAACTCGTCTGCCGCCTTCTGGCAGATGACAACTCCTGCCGCATGCATGGATGTGTTTCTCGGCAGTCCTTCAAGCCTTCTCGCCATATCCACAAGGTGCCTAACTGATGGCTCCCCCTCATAGAGCGACTTGAAATCCTGGCTTTCCGCAAGTGCCTTGTCAAGGGTAATTCCAAGCTCATTCGGAATCAATCTTGCAACCTTATCAACATCGGCATAAGGCATGTCAAGCACTCTTCCGACATCCCTTATAACAGCCTTTGCCGCAAGTGTACCAAATGTTACAATCTGCACCACCTTATCCTTGCCATATTTTCTTACAACGTAGTCAATCACTTCCTGACGGCGCTCATAGCAGAAATCTACGTCTATATCAGGCATGGACACACGCTCCGGGTTCAAGAAACGCTCAAAAAGCAGATTGTACCTGATTGGGTCAATATCCGTGATTGCAAGCGAATACGCAACTATGCTTCCCGCTCCTGAGCCTCGTCCCGGTCCCACGGCAATGCCATTCTGCTTGGCATAATTGATGAAATCCCACACAATGAGGAAGTAGTCGACATACCCCATCTTCTTTATTACACCAAGCTCATAGTCAAGTCTCTCCCTGTAGTCCTCCGCATGGTCACCGTAGCGCTTTACAAGACCTTCATTGCACAGATGAAGCAGATAAGTCCACGAATCGTAGCCCTCCGGCACCTCATATTTCGGGAGCTTGGTATGACCGAATTCTATCTCTACATTGCACCTTTGTGCAATCTTATAGGTATTTTCAAGTGCCTCCGGCGCATAAGGAAAAAGTGACGCCATCTCCTCAGGCGATTTACAATAGTACTGTCCGCCCTCATAGCGCATCCTGTCCTCATCAGTCACCTTTTTGCCGGTCTGCAGACATAACAGAAGGTCATGTGCCTCCGCATCATCAGCAAATGTATAATGTATATCGTTGGTACATACAAGCTCTATCCCTGTCTCCCGGCTCATTCTCATAAGCTCATGATTCACGAGTCTCTGTGCAGGTATTCCATGATCCTGAAGCTCCAGAAAGAAATTTCCCTTACCGAATATATCCTGATAAAGCAGCGCAGCTTTTTTTGCCTCCTCATAATTGTTTCTGGTAATATCCCTCGCCACCTCACCTGCAAGGCAGGCGCTCAGTGCGATAATTCCCTCATGGTATTCCCTCAGAACTTCATAATCCACTCTCGGTTTATAATAAAATCCCTCTGTAAATCCTCGTGAGACAATCTTCATAAGGTTGGAATAACCTGTATTATTCTCCGCCAACAGCACAAGATGATAGTACCTGTCATCCCCCTGTCCTATAGGCTCCTTGTCGAACCTTGAACCCGGTGCCACATAAACCTCACAGCCGATGATTGGTTTTATCCCCACAGCATTACACGCACGGTAGAAATCAATAACTCCGTACATAACTCCGTGGTCCGTTATCGCAAGGCTGTCCATTCCAAGCTCCCTGGCTCTTGCCGGAAGCTCCTTTATCTTACTTGAACCGTCAAGAAGGCTGTATTCTGTATGCACATGTAAATGCGTAAAATTCATAAGTGCCTCCACTCTACCAGATGTTTATAAACGTAAAAGCTCCTCAGACAGAGCCGGGGAGCATTTACAACGAATATAATTTTTAATTTATTTAGCGGCTGTGATAAATTCCTCTATTCCCTTTACAGCCTCTTCTTCATCACTGCCTTCAGCAATCACCGTTATCTCCTCATCAGCCTCAAGACCTAACGCCATCATTCCCATAATGCTCTTGGCATTAACCTTCTTCGTACCTGATTCAATAAAAATTGAGCTCTCATACTTGCTGGCAATCTGAACTAAAACCGCTACAGGTCTTGCCTCTAAACCTGTCGGAATCTGAATTTTGATGTTCTTCTGAATCATGATAAATATTCTCCATATCTTTATATTTTGTGCTGCCTCAGCTCATCAGCAATCTCACTGATTTTTCTGAGACGATGATTAACTCCCGATTTTCCTACAGGTGGTGAAAGCATCTCTCCCAATTCCTTAAGAGAAACTCCTGTGTTCTCCGCCCTAAGAACCGCTATCTCCATCAAACCATCACTCAGGCTGTCAAGTCCCACCGTATCCTTGATATAGTTGATATCCTCAAGCTGTTTAACCGCAGCCGAAACTGTCCTGTTAAGATTAGCCGTCTCACAGTTAACCTGACGGTTTATGGAATTCCGCACTTCCTTGAGTATCCTTACATTCTCAAGATTTAAAAGTGCGCGGTGAGCCATCATGATATTGAGCAAATCAACAATCTGCTCACCTTCTTTTATATAGACAACATAATATTTTTTACGTTGAACTATTCTTGCATCAAATGTAAATCCCGCCAGAATCGACTGAATAAATTCCGCCTTGCGCTGTGTAGGACATACAATCTCAAAATGATAAAACTTCTCAGGGTCACTCATGCTTCCCGAGGTAAGGAAGGCTCCTCTTATAAATGCCCTTTTACAGCATTCATTCTTTATCACCATACTGCTCTTAAGCATCATATCCGGCGCTGGTTCCTCATCTGCCGTCATCAGCCTTGCAGCCATAAGTATCTGCTCTGCCACAGTGCAGTCTTCAACCTTTATCGTATATATATGATTTTTTCCGGCATGACCTGCCGTACGCACACTCACCTGCGATATATAATTAAAACCATTGCTTATGTATATGGCAAGCTTTCGTGCCACTGCTATATTCTCTGTCGAGAATATAATCTCATATCCTTCTTTTCTCTTCCTGACCCTGGCACTCATGCTGAGCATGGCAGACAGTTCCGCAATCAGGCAATGTCTGGCTTCTGCTATATACTCAGCCAGCTCTGCTTTAACATCACTTGAAAATGACATCGGCACCCATCCCATCCGCCTCTGTTCTTATTATGTAAAATATATTATCAGGCTTATTTTTTTCGAAGCGAATCAAGCATGATATCACGATGTTCAATCCTGACACCGTAATCCTTGTTTGAAAGCCTCCTGTATAACTCATTGGCAAGTGTAACCGAACGATGTTTTCCCCCTGTACAGCCTACTGCAATTACAAGACTGTTCTTACCCTCTAAAATATAATTAGGTATCAGGAAGTTAATCATATCCTCCAGCTTATCCATGAATTCCACCGCCTGCGGACATCCCATGACAAAATCCTGTATAGGCTTGTCATTACCGGTGAGCGGTCTTAGTTTCTCATTGTAATACGGATTCGGCAGAAAGCGCACATCAAATACAAGGTCTGCATCTGCCGGGATTCCATACTTAAATCCAAATGAGAGAATAGTCACGAAGAGATTATTATACTTCTCATCATTTACAAAAATTCTCTCTATCTCCTGCCTTAAGTCCCTTGTTAAAAGTGAACTCGTATCTATAATGTAATCCGATTTTTTCTTTAAAAAATCAATTGCCTCTCTCTCAAGAGCTATTCCTTTGTCAATTCTGCCGCCGACAGCAAGCGGATGACTTCTTCTCGTCTCCTTGTACCGCTTCACCAGCACATTGTCCGCACAGTCAAGGAAGAGTATCTCATACTTGACCCCGGCAGCGCTCAGCCGGTCAAGAACCGAATCAAATCCGCCAAACGCCTGTCCGCTCCTTATATCCACTCCAAGAGCGATATTCTTTAGCTCGGAATTTCCCGCAACCGCTATGTCAACGAACTTTTCAACAAGTGCAACCGGCATATTATCAACACAATAATATCCTATATCTTCGAACATCTTAAGCACGGTGCTCTTTCCGGCACCGGACATTCCTGTAACAATCACTATTCTCATTCTACCCGCCTCCAAAATAGTATACAAGCTGCTTCAAGGGTAAAATATTCGCACTTGTTTAGGTTACATCTATATAATGAATATGTCAACAGAAATTTGTTTTATTAAGTTAAAATACTAAAGTGTTAATGTCCATATTACTTAAAAATCAGTGCCCAGAATCTTCACCTCAGGCTCAAGCTCTACCCCGAACTTAGCCTTGACGGTATCGGATACCTCATGCATCAGCCTGCACACATCCGCCGCCGTTGCATCACCATTATTAACCACAAAACCACAATGCTTCTCGGATACACTGGCACCTCCCACGGTGAAGCCGCGAAGCCCCGCATCCATAATAAGCTTTCCCGCAAAATATCCTTCCGGCCGCTTGAAGGTACTTCCGGCACTAGGATATTCAAGTGGCTGCTTCTGCCGTCTTCTCGCCGCCAAATCCTTCATCGAGGCCTCTATCTCTCCCTGGTTTCCCTTGCGAAGCTGTATTTCAGCCTCAAGAACAATCAACCCTTCCTTCGCGAATCTGCTGCTTCTGTAGCCAAGCCCCATCTCATGCGGCTTATATTCCCTTATATTACCGTCTTTATCCATAGCGGTCACACTAAGAAGAATGTCCTTCATCTCGCCGCCGTACGCACCCGCGTTCATTATGCACGCTCCACCTAATGTTCCCGGTATCCCGCATGCAAATTCAAAGCCGGAGAGTGATTTTGAAAGTGCAGCAGAACCAATCTTAGATAACCTGGCGCCTGCCTGTGCGGTTATGATATCGCCCTCCACCCTGATACGTGCGTAGTTGTCAAGTAACAATATCACGACCCCTCTTATGCCCTCGTCCGCTACCAGCACATTGCTGCCGTTTCCGAGAACCACATACGGAGCATTCTGTTTCTGACATTCCCCGCATAGCTTTTTTATCTGTTCTATATCCGAGGGTTTCACAAGAATATCTGCAGGTCCTCCTATCCTGAAGGTTGTATGCTTCTTCATCGGCTCATTGATAAAGACACTGCCCTCAGGCATAAATTCTCTGATTATTGATTCTAACTTATCCACTAATCCTCATTTCTAAGCGAATTGCCAATACGGGCTGCTGTTCAGGGCAGATATTATCCGCTTAAAACAATTGCTGTAAGCAGCCCGCATTTTCACTGTTCTATACTTAAAATAATATGCTGTATTATTATATCTTATTCCATTCCCTTGTTAAGGTTCTGCTGTACCCTGTTATATAATTCCTGTGCTGCATTGTAGCCCATCTTGCGCTGTCTCCAGTTGACCGCAGCCGTCTCAACGATAACGGCAAGATTACGTCCCGGTCTGATAGGAATGTTGTGGCTCACAACCCTGTTTCCGAGAATCTCGGTGTATGTCTCCTCCAGTCCGAGACGGTCATACTCCTTATCCTTGTCCCACTCCTCAAGCTTGATAACCATGTCTATGCCCTGTGTCTCCTTGATACTCTCAACTCCGAAAAGGCTCTTGACATCTATAATACCGATTCCGCGAAGCTCTATAAAATGCCTTGTGATATCCGGTGCTGTTCCGATAAGTGTCTCATCACTTACCTTCTTAATCTCAACAACATCATCCGTTACAAGACGATGTCCTCTCTTGATGAGCTCCAGCGCTGCCTCACTCTTACCGATACCGCTCTCACCCATAATAAGAACACCCTCGCCGAATACGTCAACCAATACACCATGAATCGAGATTGTAGGTGCAAGCTGTACCTTAAGCCAACGTATAATCTCCGCCATAAATGAGGAGGTAGAGGCATCTGAGCTCAAAAGAGGAATCTCATACTTAAGTGCAAGCTCAAGTAAATCCTGGTCCGGCTGCTGTGAACGGCAGAAAATAAGACATGGAATATTGCTCTCCATGAGCTGACGGTATCTCTGCACTCTTGTATCCCTGTCCAGTTTCTCAATATATGCTTCCTCAACGTAACCTATGATCTGAACACGCTCATTGTCAAAATGATCATAAAAGCCTGCAAGCTGAAGTGCCGGTCTGTTGACATCCGGCTGTGTCACATATTTAGTATCTGTATCAATCTGCGGCGTGAGATTGGTAAGTCCCATCTTCTCAACAATCTTTGTAAGCTGTACTTCGTCATTACCTAACTTCATGTCCACCCTCCTGAATGATGAATTTTTTTTATTATATCATGATTCGCACCTTCGGTGCTTACCGTTGCTTCGCAACTATCATGATCCAATTCGCCGTTCGCCAATCATGCAAGCATGTTGGCTCTCTTGCGCTCATTATATCACGAATCAATGCCAAAAAAAAGCTATTTATCCTATAGGTCTGTGAAAAAAGTTATACACTGAAGCTGCCGCCTTCGCATTCATTCCGTCAACCTGTGCAAGCTCTTCCTCACCTGCCTCCTTTATATGCTCCACATCCTTAAAATAATGCAGCAATGCTTTTCTTCTTGCAGGTCCTATTCCCTCAATGTCATCAAGCACGGAGCGGACCTGATTGATACTTCTTAAGCTCCTGTGATACTCTATCGCAAAACGGTGCGCCTCATCCTGTATTCTGGTAATCAGCTTGAATGCCTCGCTGTCACGGCTTATAGGTATCTCAATATTATTATAGTACAAGCCTCTGGTTCGGTGGTTATCGTCCTTAACCATACCGCACACCTTTATATCAAGTCCCAGCCTTTCAAGTACACCAAGGCATATATTTACCTGTCCGCGTCCACCGTCCATCATTATAAGATCCGGCATGGCATCGAAGCTTGAATCATTTTCATGTGTGAAACGTCTTGTGAGAACCTCCTCCATGCTTGCATAATCGTTAGGTCCCACAACCGTCTTTATCCTGAACTTGCGGTAATCGTTTCTCTTAGGACGCCCATCCTGATATACCACCATTGATCCGACTGACTGTGCTCCGCTGATATTGGATATATCATAAGCCTCCATGCGGTATGCACTATCTATTCCTAAAAGCTCCTCTATCTCCTTTACTGCTCCTGTTGTCCTTCTCTTCTCCCGCTGCAGCTTGTCAATATCCTGTGCAAGCACCATCTCTGCATTCTTCTGGGCAAGCTCCACAAGCTTCTCCTTCTGCCCCTTCTTAGGGGCGACAATGTCCACCTTCGAGCCTCTTTTGCCACTCAGCCACTCCTCAAGAAGCTTCATGTCCGGCAGTTCCTCCTGCACCATAATCTGTCTTGGCACAAATGGTATTCCCGCATAGAACTGCTTTATAAAGTCTGTTATGACCTCAGCCCTCGTGTCCGTCGCCGCAAGCTCCATATTGTACTTATCCCTTCCGATAAGCCTTCCCTCCCTGACAAAAAACGCCTGTACAACACAGGTATTTCCATCAATTGCCGCCGCGATAATGTCCTTATCAAGCATATCGCTGTTGGTTATCTTCTGCTTCTGAGCCACAGCCTGCACACTCGCTAAGAGGTCACGATATACCGCTGCCTCCTCAAATTCAAGATTCTCCGACGCTTTCTCCATCTTCTCTTTCAGGGAATTTATTACGCCTGTATAATTACCATTTAAAAATTCAAGTGTCTTATTGATGTTCTCCCTGTATTCCTCCTTAGAAATATATCCCTGACATGGCGCATCACACTGCTTGATATGATAATTGAGGCAGGGGCGCTCCTTACCTATATCTCTCGGCAGACACCTGCTGCAGGTTCTTATCTTGTACAGCTTGCGCAGAAGCTCAATAGTATCCTTAACCGAACCCGCACTCGTATAAGGTCCGAAATACTTAGCCTTGTCCTTTTTTAATTCACGCGAAAAGAGGACTCTCGGGAAGTCCTCATTAACTGTAACCTTTATATAAGGATATGTCTTGTCATCCTTGAGCATTGTATTGTACTTCGGCTTATGCTCCTTGATGAGATTATTTTCAAGAACAAGTGCCTCAAGCTCCGAATCGGTGATTATATATTCAAAATAGCTTACATGACTCACCATCTGCTTAATCTTCTCAGTATGATTTCTCGACGACTGAAAATACTGGCGTACTCTGTTCTTAAGGCTTATCGCCTTGCCGACATAGATTATGTTGTCATGGTCGTCATGCATTATATAGACTCCCGGCTTCCCCGGGAGCTTCTTTAACTCTTCCTCTATTACAAACACTGTGTTTCTCCTTTTAGTTAGAGTATGTTATCCACCACAAGCCCCTTGACATCCTCAGCCGAGAGCTGAAGCTGTGCAACCAAAAGTCCCATTGATTTCTCCGGAGTCTTGTTTGTATCTCCGGAAGCTATCTTGCCGACCTCATCTAAGGCATCGCCTATCGCATACATAAGCTCTTCCTGATTGTTCTTCTCATGTGTCTCACCCTTTGCCTTCTCTATACGCTCCTCAAGCTTCTGCTGCTCCTGCTTCTTTTCAAGTGCATCCTCCTTCTCTTTCTGTGTTTCCTCATCTATGTTGTCCACAGCGTCCTGCATTACCTGTCCTATAATCTCCTTCGATGCTGCTTCCTCAAGCTTCTCCCCCTGCTTCTTGGCATCTAACATATCATGCGATTTGAGGCGTTCTATAGCAAGGTTGCGGGTAAATGCATAGTCGCTTACAATTTCATTCATATTATCCGATATCTGTTTATTGTAAATCTTCTCATCATTGTCAAGTGAGAGCATTCTCTGATGATAATCGGAAAGACCGTCCGCATATAGCTCCTTGTACCTTGCATACTCCTCATCACTTAAGACAGCCTGTAGGTTTCCCATAGAATCCCTGCCTCTTCTTAAGATATCAAGATCCTTCGCCTCCCCACTGTCCTCTGTCACTCCGTACAGCTCGTTGGTGTTATCCTTCTCCTTCTTTATATCGGCTATCATTCTTCTTGCTTCCTCATTCTCAGCATAGAGCTTCTTAGCGTGTGCATTCTTCTCCTCCGCCGTGTCATCTAACTTCTTGTCGGTCTTATACACATCAAGCATCAACTGCATGGCCATGCTCTTTGCTTTCTTTCGCTTTTCCTCAACTATATCCTCTCCAAGATTAAGCTCATATCCATTTATTGTAAGACCATTCCCGGTTTCGCTGTTTTTCGCGCCGGTATTCTTATTATCCTGTTTCTCTGCCGGCTTCGCTGTTGTCAAAGCAGTTCCCGTGGTATTATCTGCAATATTCGGACTATTATCAATTCTCATTATATTCTCCTCCTCTTATGTGTTTCCAACATACTCTTATTGCACAAAAAGCCGATATAATCCTTTAAAAATTATATCGGCTTATGACCACTCTATCTTAATATACAGTGGTTATTAATCAGCTATTTAATTCTGGTTATCCGAACCGGCTGCTCTCTTATCGGCATCCTCATTATCCGGCTGTGCAGCATTAGTCTCTGCTGTCTCAGCAGCTATTACACTCTGTGCTTCCACCGGATGTTTTGCACTGTCTTCATGCTGCTCAATGTTCTCCGGCTGCTCCTGTGCCACCGCCTCTTCGATTCCGTCCGGCGTGCTTGCGTCACTCTCCGGCTTAATACCCTTTACCTCATTGAAAATCTCCATAAACTCTTTGCCTGTTATAGTCTCTTTTTCGATAAGGAAGTCTGCTACCTTATCCAGCACTTCTCTGTTCTGTGCAAGCATTTCCTTAACCTTGCCATAAGCATCCTTTAAGACAACCTTAACCTCATCATCAACCTCTGCAGCCGTTCTGTCCGAGCAATTGAGGACTGTTCTTCCGTCAAGATACTGATTCTCGACAGTCTCAAGCCCCATGAGCCCGAACCTGTCCGACATACCGTAGAGCGTAATCATGTTACGGACAAGCTTCGTCGCCCTCTCAATATCATTAGACGCTCCTGTTGTCACTGAATTGAACACAATCTCCTCTGCCGCACGGCCTCCAAGAAGAGTGTACACTCTCGTCATCAGCTCTTCCTTGCTCATAAGGTACTTCTCTTCCTCAGGCACCTGCATGGTATATCCAAGAGACCCCATGGTTCTTGGGACAATGGTAATCTTCTGAACCGGCTCCGCATTCTTGCTGAGAGCCGTGACAAGTGCGTGGCCTACCTCATGGTAAGACACAATCTTCTTCTCCTGAGGGCTTAACAATCTGTCCTTCTTCTCCTTACCTGCAATGACAACCTCCACAGATTCAAACAGATCCTTCTGGCTTACAACTCCCCTGCCATTCTTGACAGCGTTGATGGCAGCCTCGTTAATCATATTGGCAAGGTCTGAACCCACCGCACCAGCCGTGGCAAGAGCAATAGCCTCAAGATCAACCGTATCGTCCATAAGCACATCCTTGGAATGTACCTTAAGTATATTGACTCTTCCCTTTAAATCCGGTTTATCAACTATAATTCTCCGGTCGAAACGTCCCGGTCTTAAAAGTGCCTTATCAAGCACATCAGGTCTGTTGGTCGCAGCAAGGATAAATACACCCTTGGACGGGTCAAATCCATCCATCTCAGCAAGAAGCTGGTTGAGCGTCTGCTCTCTCTCATCATTGCCGCCGCCATACCTTGAATCACGGCTCTTACCGATGGCATCAATCTCATCGATGAATATGATACACGGAGCCGACTGCTGTGCCTGCTTGAACAGGTCACGCACTCTTGAGGCTCCCACACCGACAAACATTTCGACAAAGTCTGAACCTGAAAGTGAAAAGAAAGGAACTCCCGCTTCTCCCGCAACTGCCTTGGCAAGAAGTGTCTTACCTGTTCCCGGAGGTCCAACCAGGAGTGCACCCTTAGGAAGCTTTGCACCTATATGGGTGTACTTAGCCGGATTATGAAGGAAATCAACTATCTCAGTGAGTGACTCTTTCGCCTCATCCTGTCCCGCAACGTCCTTAAATGTGACTCCCGTCGCCTTTTCCATGCCGTACATCTTGGCATTTGACTTGCCAACGCCCATCATTCCGCCGCCACCGGACATCTTCCTGAATACGAAGCTGAAAATGAAATAGATGAGAACCCACGGAACAATATACACAAGAAGAAAATCAAGAATAGATGAACTCTTGTCCTGTATCTTGACATTGTACTCTACATTGTTGTCCTTCATATACTGAATTACATCTTCATCATAAATATATCCTGTATAGTATGTGAGCTTCAGGCCTTCTATAGGCTGTGTCTTCGGCGTGATTCTTATAACGTCCTGATCATATACCACCTTGGACACATTTCCGTTCTCAAGCATGTTGATGAAGTCTGTATAGCTTATCTCCTGACTTGTGCTGTTATTCAGGAAAGTATTCACACAGCTTATTGCCAATACCGTTATGACTCCTGCAATGAGAAGTATCAGCAGAGTCTGGTTAAACTTATTTCCCTTATTGCCATCCTTGTTATTCTGGCTCTGATTTTGATTTTTATTGTTCTTCTCGTCCACGAAAAACCCCCAAATTATGACATTCCTATTTGCCCGGTTCCATTAATAATAATGAAGAAGGCAATGTCTTTACATATAATACCATTATCTGCCGTGATAAATCAATACGATTATTGTGAAAAAAGTGTTAAATGAATTTCTTTAAATAAAAAAGTAAAATATGAGATTGAATTTAATAATATTATTATCTATAATGATTTTGATTATTAAAAAAAATAGAAATGAGGTTTCCAAATGAAAATTACAGGCTTCGATAATGACGCTTACGTAAAAATGCAGTCCGAAAAAATCACGGAGAGAATTGCCAAGTTCGGCGGCAAGCTGTATCTCGAATTCGGCGGCAAGCTCTTTGATGACTTCCATGCCTCCCGCGTACTTCCGGGTTTCAAGCCGGACAGTAAGATTGTAATGCTCTCTAAGCTTAAGGATAAGGCTGAGATTGTCATAGCAATCAATTCCAGTGATATTGAAAAAAATAAGGTCCGCGCGGATCTCGGAATCACCTATGACATGGACGTTCTTCGTCTTATCGATGCTTTTCATGAGTATGGTCTGTATGTAGGAAGCGTTGTCCTTACACGTTTCTGCAATCAGCCCAGCGTAATTGCATACCAGAAGAAGCTTGAGTCACTCGGTATCAAGGTATACCGCCACTACCCGATTGAGGGCTATCCTTCCAATATTCCATATATTGTAAGTGATGAGGGCTACGGTAAGAACGATTATATTGAGACAAGCCGTTCACTCATCGTTGTGACGGCACCGGGACCGGGAAGCGGCAAGATGGCAACCTGTCTTTCCCAGCTCTACCATGACAACAAGAGAGGTATCTCCTCCGGCTATGCCAAGTTCGAGACATTCCCTATCTGGAATCTCCCTCTCGACCACCCGGTCAACTTAGCTTATGAGGCAGCTACCGCAGACTTAAATGACGTCAACATGATTGACTCCTTCCACCTTGCGGCATATGGTGAGACAACTGTCAACTACAACCGTGATATTGAGATATTCCCTGTGCTCAACACAATGTTCGAGCGCATATTAGGCTCATCCCCATATAAATCACCTACAGATATGGGTGTCAATATGGCAGGTTTCTGTATCGTGGATGACGAAGCCGTGCGTGCCGCTGCCAATGAGGAAATCCTTCGCCGTTACCACAACCTTCTGTGCCAGAAGCGTCAGGGAACCATAGGAAATGAACCTATATATAAGCTTGAGCTGCTTATGTCAAAGGCAGGAATCAAGCCTTCGGACCGCCCGCTTGTTCCTGCAGCACTTGAGGTTGCTGAGCGCACAGGCAATCCTGCCGCTTCAATCGCACTCTCCGATGGGACAGTCATAACAGGTAAGACAGGCTCCCTTCTTGGTGCATCAGCGGCAATGCTCTTGAATGCACTTAAAAGACTTGCGGGAATACCTGATGAGATAGACCTCATTTCCCCTAAGGTTATAGAGCCTATACAGAAGCTGAAGGTTGACCATCTCGGCAACCATAACCCACGCCTCCACACAGATGAGATTCTCATTGCCCTCTCAATCTGTGCAGCCGAGGATGACAATGCAAGACGCGCTTTTGACAAGCTGTCCGAGCTTGAGGGCTGTGACGTCCATTCAACCGTTATACTGTCCTCCGTTGACCGCGACATATTCAGGAAGCTCGGAGTTAATTTAACCTGTGAACCTGAATATCAGACCAACAAGCTGTACCATAGATAATTAAATAAATTAACCTGTCATATATTTTAATGTTAACGAATTTTAACATTTAAGCTATGTGGCAGGTTATTTTAATTTTCAGGCTGTCATATCAAGCTGTTCCATGGTTTTACTATTGCGGTTTCAATCCTTGACCTCAACATCATGATTTTTCTTCTATTATTATAATTTTCTTTATCTTAATTATCTTACGTTTTACCATAAAAGAAACGAATATTCTAAAGTCAAAAGTGGCAAAATGATAATTCCATTAAAGTCGATTTTGTAGTAGAATGTAGATTATTGTTTTTAAAATCAAATTAAAATATTATGGAGGTTCGTCATGGTAAAGTACGTTTTTGTAACAGGCGGTGTAGTATCCGGTCTTGGCAAGGGAATCACCGCAGCATCACTTGGCCGTCTTTTGAAAGCCAGAGGATATTCGGTAACAATGCAGAAGTTTGACCCTTATATCAACATTGACCCGGGTACAATGAATCCTATTCAGCACGGAGAGGTATTTGTTACGGACGATGGAGCCGAAACGGATCTTGACCTCGGACATTATGAGCGTTTTATCGATGAAAGTCTCGGAAAGAATTCCAATGTCACCTCCGGTAAAGTATACTGGTCTGTTCTCTCAAAGGAGCGCCGCGGCGATTTCGGCGGAGGTACCGTTCAGGTTATCCCACATATTACCAACGAGATTAAGAGCAGGCTTTTCCGTGACTACTCAAGCGACGATACAAAAATCGCCATCGTGGAAATAGGCGGTACCGTCGGCGATATAGAGAGCCAGCCTTTCCTTGAAGCACTCCGCCAGTTCCAGCATGAGGTCGGAAAGGAAAATGCTATATTCCTTCATGTCACATTGATTCCTTACCTCAAGTCCTCAGGTGAAATGAAGACCAAGCCTACACAGGCAAGTGTCAAGGAGCTTCAGGGAATGGGTATCCAGCCTGATATCATCGTATGCCGTTCGGAGTACCCGCTTGACAATGGAATCAAGGATAAGATTGCTCTTTTCTGTAATGTTCCAAGCTCACATGTTCTTCAGAACCTTGATGTTGAATATCTGTATGAGGCACCTCTTGCAATGGAGGAGGAGCATTTGGCACAGGTTGCCTGCGAATGTCTCGGGCTTCCATGCCCTGAGCCGAACCTTTCCGACTGGAAAGCTATGTGCACGGCACTCAAGCACCCGAAGGGTGAGGTATCTGTAGCACTCGTCGGAAAATACACACAGCTCCACGATGCATATATAAGCGTTGTAGAGTCCTTAAAACATGGCGGAATAGCTAACGGTGTATCCGTAAACATAAAGTGGGTTGATTCCGAAAAGGTAACTGCCGAGAATGTCGAGGAATTTCTTGGCGATGTATCAGGAATCATCGTTCCTGGCGGCTTCGGTGACAGAGGTATAGAGGGAATGATTCAGTCCATCCGTTACGCAAGGGAGAAAAAGGTTCCTTTCCTCGGTCTGTGCCTTGGTATGCAGCTTACAATTGTAGAATTTACAAGGGATGTTGTCGGTTACAATGACGCACACAGCGTTGAATTTCTTCCGGGGACAACCCATCCTGTAATACATCTCATGCCGGATCAGGAGGGAATAGACGATATAGGAGGTACCTTGAGACTCGGCTCCTACCCATGTATCCTCGACGAGTCCTCCAAGGCTTATGCACTGTACGGAAGCAAGGAAATACATGAGAGACATCGCCACAGATATGAAGTAAACAACGATTTTAGAAATGTGCTCACCGAAAACGGCATGCTGTTATCCGGTATATCACCTGATGGACGAATTGTTGAGATGGTAGAGCTAAAGGAGCATCCTTGGTTCATCGGAACACAGGCGCATCCTGAGTTCAAGTCACGTCCTAACAGACCACATCCGTTGTTCCGCGGATTCATAGAGGCGGCGCTCAAGGAGCAGAACAGCAGAAAGTAATATACATTTGTTATACGGATTCGGGTTACAAAACATGCTACTATAATCTTTGAGTGTATAACGTATTATATTTATGCATATCAGCTCCGTTGTACGAAGCAAGATGTTCTAAGAACTCTGATAAAGGCTTTATATACGTCCGCCACCGAAGCAAAGCATACATCCTTGTATGCATTGCTTCTGAACCGGCATCCGTGCCGGTTCTGGCTAGGGATTTATCAGAGTTCTAAGAACATCTAAGCTTCTCCCAAAGTCGTGATATGCATAAACATAATACGTTATACACGGCTAGGGATTTAGCATGTTTTGTAACCCGAATCCTATAGCATAATAATTAAAAAGATATATAAATAAAAATCACCCCTATACATTAATGCGAAGTAGCCGTAGCTTTTATAGCCTGGTTTTCCCGCATGATGTATAGGGGTGATTTTTTTATACTATTTCTCTACGTCATTTCTTTACCATTTTAAGTATATACAGATGGTTCTTATTATCCTTGGAAGGTGTCATGTTGCGCGATGGCATGATAATGATTGTCATATCGTATCCTCCTTACACCCCCATTACACCATTACAGTGCGCTGTAAGGTCAAGAATATTTTTGCAATTTTTGAGATTATTTAAGAATGTATTCCATCATGGTTTCCTTAGGCTTCATTCCCATCTTCTCGTAGAAATGTCTTGCACTGTCATTGCCCTCCCAGACATTGAGCGTGAGTTCATAGCAGCCAAGTTCCTTAGCCTCCTCCTTGGCAAACTCAAAAAGAGCACTTCCCACATGCATGCCCCTTGTATCCGCAGCAACACACAAATCATCGATGAACAGCGACTTAAACGGAACCATATTGTTGGAAAATAGCTGGTTCTTTATTGCGCAGAACGCATAGCCAAGCACTCTGTCTGAATCATCCACCGCAACGTATATCGGCTTTAAGTCATCCTTTATCATAAGGCACAGCTCATCATGCGTATACTTCGTTGTTCCCGGAATGAATATATCCGGTCTGATATTTGCATGAATCTCAAGCACCTGCCCTAAAAGCTCATTTATTCTTTCAATATCCTTTTCCTCTGCCCTGCGTATTCTCATTGATTACATACCTCTTTCCTTGAATTGTTAAAATGCTGTCATCCATCCCGGAAATACTGTAATCGCAGTATTCCCGGACGGAATACGCACTAAAATATTCCCTCTCCCTCGGAATCCACTTATCCTCAAACAGCTTGAACCGCAGCTCCCCCACGCGCCCTCTCACGCGGTCACGCTGATTCCGGTCATCAATATCCATAAAAAGGGTGATAACCTCCCAACCTGTCAGCTTAGCATAGATTTCGCGAAGTACAGGATGACAGGAGTATGTGCCCTCTATGACGTTCACACCTGTCTTTTTAAGGCTCACGCCGGATGCGTACTCCTGTTCCATACACAGGAATGGTCGGTACACAACCGTGCTGTCCGCTGTGAGCGGCGCCATAATCTCGGCTATAAATCTATCATAATTGATATTTCCGCCCGGTTCCTTCATAACCTCGGGTGTCTGCATGACTATCGGCAGGTAAAAATCGTCGATATGGAATACATTGCACCCATATCGCCCACCCAACCGCTCAGACAGGGTCGTCTTTCCCGAACCACACTTTCCGTCTATCACAAGCAGAAGCCTTCTGTTGTTTTTCTGCGCCTCCTCCATGCGTCCCAGTATATTGTCTAACACATTATTCATGCTAATCCCCACATCACTACTTCTCTATAACCTGTCCCGATACGCCGGATTGACTATCATTTCCAATCCACAGCGGCACAACCTTGGCACGTCTAAGCGCAACCATAATAAGCGGTATAAGTGTAAGCTGCACTATAATTCCCGGTATCGCATTTAAGAATGCACCTGCGGCGAACATCTTCCATGTGAATATATTACCGCCGATACCAAGCAGAATGACCTCAGCAAACGCCCATACAATTCTTCCCGCAAGCATAGCCGTTACAAGTGAGATATAGAGCATTTTTGTGCACTGCCACCTGGCATGGCTGTACAGATAACCACTTACGAAGCCGTATGCAGCCATTTCAAATGCCATCGCAACCGCATTAGGGTACAGCGGCGGCATTCCAAAAACCAGTCCTCTCACAATCGGAAGCAGGAAGCCTATCAGCGCTCCATACTGCCATCCTACAATAAATCCGCAGAGCAATACCGGAATATGCATCGGCAGAAGCATCTTTCCTATAGCCGGTATCTGGCCTATGAAAAAAGGCAGCACCATTCCGACAGCAAACAGCATCGCTGTCACAGCAAGTTTTTTCACATTGTTCATAACAAAAATCTCCATTCTGCTGCCTTATACAGCACAAATAGTTCTTGGGATAATTTTACAATAGCCTGTAAAGCGGACATTCGCAATCCGCTTTCGCTACTTGCTCATGAACGCAGCCGCTTTGCGAACTGTCAGTGGGAGCTTTTAACTCCCACTGACATAAGCATCCCCCTTACCCACCGCTTAGTGCTCTACACACTTGAAGCGGGGGATTGCTTATTCTGCGTTCAAGCAAAAAATTGACCCTTACCCCAGCAATAAATATATACCTAAAGTTGGGTTCAGGGTCAATAGCTTTTTAGAATGTTTTTCGTTCAGCTGCAAATACAAGCTTTTAAACCTGTCATGTAGTAAAAAGGTCGATTTCTAGTATCTTGTTTTCCTGGAAAAGTAAAATACAGTCAACAAGTCTGAAACGCCATTGTAGATAAGCGCAATACCGATTATTCTGAACAGAAGCTCCGCTGTTCCGAAAGGATTTATCAGAATAAGTATTCCGAATACAAGGCTCAGTATCGCAATGACAAGAACCGTCACACTTCCGTCTGCTCTGTACTTCATCATATCAAGCGCCTCCTGAAGCTTCACAATTCCGCTTATCACGATGAGAAGTCCAAGTATAAAAGGCACTATCGAGATGATAAAGCCTGCTCCGAAGTAAAGGAAAGCCGCTATGACAAAATATACTATACCTTTTATTACTCCGCCGTTTCCCACACTGTACTTGTCCTTAAAATATGTGACAAGCGATACAACTCCCATAACCACCGCGAGAAGTGCAAGGATATGAACTATAGTTACAAGTGCCGTACCCGGCTTGATAAGAAGAATAAAGCCAATTATAAGATATGCTATCGATGACCACACAACATCCTTGCGTATTTTTTCAAATATGTTCATGTTTTCCTCCATTCCTGGGTAGATGAAACAAAGCTGATGCCGCCCGCTCCACAACCCACTATATTTTCTCTAAAAGTTTTTCATTATTATACCATTATTTTCTGAAAACAACTATTATTTTTTAATAAAATAATTTCAAAGATTTCATATTGCATTTCTCTTCGCAGTAATCTGATATCAGGGGCAAAACATCATAATCTTAATCGGCTACCGTCTTTGCATTAGGATATATCCTTTCCATCTTGGCATCGTTATAATGTTCATCCATCCACACCTGCCACTTAGCCTCTGCCGCTACATTTTTTTCTCTCTCATCGTATCTTATAAGCGCAAGCCCTGACACAGCCATATTGCACAACATGAACACTATCAGAACCCATGTTACAATCTTTCCTATAACCATCGGTATCTTCTCTATAAGTGCCGATGCCCTCGGATATATGAGCTTGAGCCACACAACGGCTGCTATTCCCCAGAAGAAGCAGTAGAGAAGATTGATTCTGCCGCCAAGGTTAAACGGAAGCTTGCTGTAATCCCAGAATACCTTGCCAAAGACTATCTCTGTGAACACACTGCAAAGATACTCATAGGCACCTCCAAGAAGAGTCCCTGTCCAGAAAAGGAAGCTGTCACTCTTATTTCTGTATTTATAGAGCATTGCCGTTGCGGCAGCGATTGCCAGCCCCCACACTATGCTGAACGGTCCCCACACAACACTGCTCCTGCTCATCCACACACCAGCCGTTATGCGGCAGAATATTGTCTCCGTTATGTCCCCTAGGAATGCTCCAATAAAGAACAGCATGACCACCTTATAAAAATCACAGCCCTGCGCGAACACCCTTTTATCCTTCGGTACGGCTTCTACCTTAGCAGCCTTCGGATATGCTTTATGTATTCGCCTGTCCATGGTGCGGTTGATTGCCTTCGCAATTCTAAAGCCCACGGAGGCTATCGCATCATTAGCCTCCTCCCACTTTTCGGGATGTCTGCTCTTACCTTTTACAAGAATATATGACGCAAGCACGTCCACAGCCAGCACTGATATCAGGATAATCAGCACAATATGGATAAGAAGCTGCGGCATAACCTGCATGAGGCTTAACAGGAGCCTGTTCACATATCTGACCACAAGATAGCCAAGTGCACCCTTTATGAGCGAAAACGGAACACATATATATCCATCAAGATTCCACTTGATATTGCTGTAATTCCACCATCTCTCATGATATATTCGCTCTATGAGTTTTCCGGCGGCAAGTTCAATAGCTGCCGCGTACACCGTTGCGAACAGGAACAGCCAGAATCCGGTAATTCCCTGTAAGCCGACTGTCATAAGCACAGTTCCTATACCATATACGATACACAGTGGACCGCTCACCAGTCCTCTGTTCACAAAATGCTTCTGTCTTATTGCTGCGTAAGTGGTTTCAAAAAGCCAGCCCGCAAAGGAATATATTAAAAATAACCACAGCAGCTCGTAGATTGAAAAATGATTCATCGCATGTTTCCTTTCATTCTATGATATTCCGGAGATTTATTATATCTTCATCCTGCATATTTCTGCATGTAAAGAACAATATCTGTGCATTCTGCGCATACTTTTTCAGGTATTCAAGTGCATTTTCTGCCCTCTCGGCATCATATTGCAGCAGAACATCGTCGAGCATGAGCGGAAGCCTCTCGCCATTATCCGTTATCAGCTCCGTCATGGCAAGCCTGAGTGAAAGATAAGCCTGATCCGTTGTTCCGCTGCTGAGATATTTCCATTCGTGATAGCCTCCGGCCTTCGGCTTTGCCTGGATAGCGTATTCTTTGTCGACCATGACCTTCTCATATCTGCCACCTGTAAGATTCGAGAAAATTTCTGCTGTCTTTTCATTGAGAAGCGGTCCAAAGCTCCGGCTTATGTCATCAACCGCAGCCTGCATATTCTCCTCAGCAAGCTCCAATGCATCATATAGCTCCTTTTTCTGCGAATACTCATCTGTAAGCTCCGCCGACAGCCTTTTTAACTCATTCTCATCATGCTCAGGACTTCTAAGCAGCAGCGCAAGCTCTCCTAACTGTCCCCTTATATCCTCCATGACAGCCTCGTTGTCATCAACAGCATTCCTTACAGACTGCTCATCAAGCCGCCGTATATCACTGTCAGCTTCATCCGCAAGCTTCCTAAGCTCTGCTTCAAGCTCCTCTGCCTTTTCTGTATTTTCCTTAAGCTGCTCATCAATGTCCTTCACAATCTTGTCAAGCTCTCTATATGACTGTATTTGTCCGTTCCGGGCTTTAAGCTTTCCGTCGAATACGGCAATCTTCTCACGCAGTCCATTGTAGATTACACGCACTCTCTCCGGGTCATCATCACCGACAAATGCCCTATATTCGCTTTGTGCTTCCGAAAGCTCCGCAACAGCCGCATCATAAAGGCTTTTATTCACGGCAGCTTCCTCATTTTCCTGTGCTAACAGCTCCAGCTCTGAAAGCGAGGAAACTCCATATTTCTGATATATGTCATCAATTGTATTGCGGCACTTTAGAAGCTTCTCCCGTGTTATAGTCTCAAAATCGCACTCTGTATCAGGATAGATACCTTCTCCCTTATCAAAAAGCCTGCCCTTTTCTCTCTCAAGCTTATTGCTTGCATCCGCTTTTTCCTGCGAGCGTCTCTTGATAAGTGCCTTAGCTTCTTCCATGCTGCGTGCATGAGTGTCATACTGTTTTTTATATGCTGAAAAAATCATAAAACCAACTCCGGCAGACACAAATGCACCTGCAAGACAGAACACCGACACTGTAAATGTCATCACCACAAATATGATTGTGACAAGCAGCGCCACAGCACTCGCTGTAAGCCTTGTCTTTTTGACATCGCCTATACTGTCAATCATCCTGAGAGCATCTGCCTCCTCCCTCTGTGCAGTCTGTTTCGCCGCGAGAGCCGGTCTGTAACCGTCGCTGATTCTTTCACTCAGATAACACAGCTTTTCCCGCATTGCCTCCTGTGTTCTTGCCAGCATTACATCATCCCTGTCCACCATAACCCCGGACTGCTTTCTTTTCCCAAGTTCATCTGCCTGGGACTGCTTTGCTGACAGATTATGTCTAAGTTCATCAGCATGCTGCATATACTCCGGCACTGTATTATAGTTGTAATTCTTTCCTGCGAAGGAATCCTTCTCCTGTTCAAGCGCCCTGCCCTCATCTATAAGTCCGGTAATCTTCTCCCGCTCGTTTTCACACTCAGTGCGCTGCTTCCCATACTGTTTTTGGGTTTCTGTAAGCTTAAGAATCTGTTCTTCTCTCTTTAAACTATTCTTCCTTCGTATACATTCCCCAAGCTCCGCTTCAAGACGTGTTCTCCTGTCAATATACTGTGACTGCTGCCTTACAAGCTCCTCATTTTTTATAAGCTCTGTCTGTACATCTTCAAGCTCCTGTGTAAGCTGTACAAGCCTTCCCCTGCTTCCGCTCTTCGACAGCAATAGCTCCTTCGCCCTGCTAAGCCGCGCAAGCACTGTGGACTGTGAAACCTCCTCGTCCATCGTTGTCACCAGATTCGATAACCTGACAGCGATATCCTCATTCGTCTGGCCGCTACTTGCGAAACCGCCAAATCCGCTTATATATACACTCTTTTCAAAGCTTCCGACATCTATTCCGAAAAAGCGGTGTCCTATCTCCTCATCGCGCCCAAGCTCTAACTCCTCGCCTGTCTGTGCATCATATAGCCTTACAATATCGGTTTTTATTGTCTTTTTAAAGACCTTGCGTATTCTGTAGTTTCGTCCTCCATATGAGAACTCCAGCTCACCGCACATAGCTGAACCGTCCCATGGGGCATATTTCTTTCTGAGGCTCTTACCGACATCCGTGCTTTTCTCCTGTGCAGTCCTTCCGTAGAACATCATCTCAATAAATGCCATTATAGTCGATTTGCCAGCTTCATTGTCGCCGTATATTATGTTCATTCCGTCCTTAAAATCCAGCTTATAGTTTTTGAATTTTCCGAAGCTCTCTATATATATGCTGTCAATTTTCATCCACGCCCACCTCCCCGTCAAATGCCCTTATCCCCAGTTCAAGCGCCTTGGTATAGAGCTGTACTCCTCTATCGCTGCCTGCCTGCTTCTGCGTGCGTATACCGTCAAGCATCCTCGCGGTATACATACCCTTTAGCGAATTTTCCTTTGCCAGTTCCTCATAATCAATCAGAAGTCTTGAATTATCCCTTACCTTGATATAATAAAATTTTCCCGCAAGCCGTGCCGACAGCTCCTCCACGGAAGCTGCTGCCTCCTCGCAGACATCACCGATGAGTGTAATCTTATACAGGTTATCTTCCGCCCTATTCTCCGTGAGGAGCACACAGAACGCATCATCCTCAGCCACACTCTGCGCCGCCCTGCATATCATGTCCACAACCTCGGATCGGCTTCGTGCCTGTGTGATATCGACACTGACATGATAATACCTTCTTCTTGATGTGCTCACATACTCTGTTATAAGCTCATGTCTTAACAGCTGCTGCTTAGACAATTCCCCTGTATAAAAACCCTTTATTCCATCCTCGTCAAAGCCCTGCCCCTCTATTGTTCCCGAATACGCAAACAGTGTACCGCCAATTCTCTGCACCCTTGTCTGCTTATGCACATGTCCGAGTGCAAGATAATCAATACCGCTCTTTTCTATATCCTCATCCGTAATCGCGTTGTATTCACTTCTTCCGCTCTTTCCGACAAGCTGGCCATGAAGTATTCCTATATTAATAAGCTCATCCTTAGGAAGCCTCACCCCCATCAGAAGCCTGTCCGTGACATAGCAGTTCTCAAAACCGCAGCCCCATATACGGTAGCCCTTATCCCTGCGTTCAAGCACCTGCGGCGTACCACTGAATATCGTGACATTAGCACTCCAGCCCTCCTGCCTGTATGGGGACGTCAGCGTATATGGGTCATGATTTCCCGGAGCTATATATATATCCGTCCCGGGTATTCCTGCAAACGCCTCCTTAATCTGCTCTACAACCGCAGCCTCAACCTTCTCGCTGTCAAATAGGTCACCCGCAATCAGGAGAATATCTACCTCCTCATCCCGGCAGTAATCTATCACCCGCAGAAAGCTCTGCAATATCTCTGCTTTTCTCTGCTTACTCCTAAGTCTGTTAAGTGCAAACTCCATACCGATATGTACATCGGCGCAATGAACGAATTTCATGTACAGCCTCCTTGTTGATTATATTTTATAGGGTAATATTTATAATAAAAAAGTATGATTGCCAAATTACTCATAAAAGCGTATATTATATTTACGTTTTGAAAATAAATACTTATTACATCAGTCACCGATAAGGAGTCCTCTTATGTCTGAGAACCGGAAAACCAACTTTATCCGTCAAGGCACTATTCTTGCCATGGCATCAATAATAGTACGAATGATAGGCATTGTATATCGTATTCCAGTAGCCAATATTATAGGTGATGAGGGAAACGGTATCTATGGTGCCGCATACGAAATATACAATCTTGCACTGATTCTCTCCTCATACAGTCTGCCGCTTGCAGTCTCCAAGCTCCTCTCAGCACAGCTTGCAAAGGGCTGTTACAGGACAGGAAAGAAAATCTTTACCGCTGCGCTCATCTTCTCATGTATATCCGGTGGGCTTATGGCACTGCTTATTTTCTTCGGAGCCGCTTTTATAGAAACGCATTTTTATAGTAATTTTACAGGAATTGCAATTCCATTAAAAGTACTTGCCATCACAATTTTCGTTGTCGCACTTCTCGGAACCCTGAGAGGTTTCTTCCAGGCAAGAAGAACCATGATTCCAACCGCGATATCACAGGTTCTTGAACAGCTTGTCAACGCGGCGGGAAGCATATTCTTTGCATGGTCATTCATACGCGGACATGCGGATTCCGAAATATCCGCAGGCTGGGGTGCTGCCGGTTCCACAATGGGAACCCTGCTCGGTGCCACCACAGGCCTGTTCTTTCTTGTATTTGTATATATTATATATCATCCTATTGTAAAAAAACAGCTTCACCGCGACCGCAGTATCGACGATACAGGTTATTTTGAAATATATAAAATGCTGATTGCCACTATCATCCCCGTAATTCTCGGACAGACTGTGTATCAGCTCAGCGGCGTTATCGACAGTATGATGTTCTCAAAGCTCGCAGCAGGTGATAATGTCTCAACCTTATATGGTGTGTACAGCACTAAGTACAAGCTTCTTGTAAATGTGCCTATCGCAATCTCGTCTGCCATGGCATCGTCATTGATTCCGACTCTCGTCGCTGCCTTTACAAAGGGTGACAGAAAAGCCATGAAGCAGAAGATAGCTGTATCGGTAAAGGTAAATATGATTATCGCCTTTCCATGTGCCCTCGGTCTGACCTTCCTCGGAGGACCTATCGTGCGCATGCTGTTCCCATCATCCGACTATAAACTCGGCGGATGGCTGTTAGCGGCCGGAAGTGTGGCTGTCATCTTCTACGCTCTTTCAACCGTGACCAATGCTGCGCTGCAGGGCATAAACCTTATGCGCATGCCGGTAAAGCACGCAGCAATATCGTTATTGATACATGTAGCACTTGTATTTATACTGCTGAAATTCACAAGACTTGGAATATACACTCTGGTAATCGGAAATGTGACGTATCCGCTCGTTGTCTGCATACTCAATGCCATCTGCGTGAACAGACATCTCCGCTACAGACAGGAATACAGGACGACCTTCTTAATTCCTGCAATCTCAAGCGTAATAATGGGTAGCTGTGCACTGCTCATATACCGCCTTGGCTATACACTGCTTCATTCTAATATAATTTCATGCATTATAGCAGTTATCGCTGCCGCCATCATCTACTTTGTGCTTATATTACTTCTTGGGGGATTAAACGAAAGTGATTTGCCGGACTTCCCTATGGGAATGCGTATCGGGCGCCTCGCTAAGAAGCTTCATCTTATGTAATTAAATTGAAGTATCTTTAGAAAATCAATTTACAATGCATTTCACCGGACAGCAGGGCTTAAGCCTCACTGCTGTCCGTTTTTTTATTCTCAAAATATACGAAGCTGTCTATAGCATCCAGAATATCCTTGAAGGCATCCCTGTCTGCCTCCTCAATGTATCTGTTCAGAATCTCCCTCTCACGTTCTCCCTTATATCTTCCGTAAAAAATATCATAAAGATTATGTCCTCTGACATATATCCGTATATTTTCCATATTGGCAATTATATCCTCACGGCTGTCTATAGTTATTCCCAGCCGCTCACACATATTCTTCATGCTCTTTAGCTTAAACAGATATTCCCTGTACTTCGAGTATAGAATGTCATAGAAACGGTCAACGCTCTTAACCACACCTATCCTTGTCATTATTTCAGGATCGAGGAAGTAATTCTCAAATGAATAATACTTGAGTATAAGTACATTCTTCTCAGTAACACGCGGAAGATTTCCCTTGTCCGCCTTTCCCCTTTCCCTGTAATAACCGCATAGCTGGTGTTTTAGCTCGTCGGCATCCTTCGCATCACCATCCCGTATCATAAGGAACTGATCTTTTATATACAATTTATTTATATACTTTAAGTTGGCATAAGTCTTGATATTGGTACAGCTGTTGGTTGCAATAATCGCAACACGCCTTAACTGACCATCCTCGTCATAAGTCTCGCCATAGTATTTTCTGAGCAGCAAAGGCAGTCTGCTCTCGTCCTGCTTTCCCTCCACAAAAAAAACGAAGCTGACATTCATAAGATCATTTGCCGAATACCCAAGATCATTCAATATTCTGTCAATGTCCGGTTTCTCTCTCACCTGTGTATAGCCCTCATCACCTATATACACCTGTTTAATCTGTCTTGAATTAAAGTTAAATATCATATTAGGCGAATGTGTGGAAAAAATCACCTGATTCTTCTTGGACAGCTTGTATAAAATCCCACCCGCATTCTTCTGAAGCTGTGGGTGCAGATAGCTCTCCGGGTCTTCAATCATAATAATACATGGTATCCTGTCCTCATCCTCCGCGTATGTTTCTAGCAATGACAGAATATACATGCTTTTCAGCCCCTCACCCATCTCGGCTATCGTGTTGGTAAAGCCCTGTGCCTCATTCTCGACATACACCTGCGGTATCGCATTGCGCATGAGTGTGTCATCAACCTTGAGTATCAGCCTGTCACGGCCACCGTTTTTTATAAAATTATTGTTAAGCCGCTCAAGAAAGTCCTGCATGTCAAGCCTTGTAAGCTTATACTGGAAAAGTCTCGCAGATTCAAAAATGCTTAGCTCCGAAGCCTTCTTGTTCTCAATCATGCCTATGCACTGAAAGCAATTGTCACACTTCTTTCCGACATCAAACATACAATTCCCATCTGAGAGAAGCTTAAGCTCCCTGTCCCCAAGGAATATATCCCTCTGCAGCTCTGTAAGCTCCCTCTCATGTGAGATGAAGTGAAGAGTAGGAAATACCTCCGGAATATATCTGTTATCCTTCTTAAAGCCGTCAAAATAGCGTATTTTCCCCTCCGCATTCGCTATATATGTGAACGATAACACCCCTTCGCTGTCCTCTGACTCCACCGCATACGAAGGCAGCTTCGACTTAAAATCCTTCTCCCACGCCGTATACCTCTTATAGTGGCTCACCACTCCGTACCTGTTAAGAAGAGCAAGGTCTGCGCGTGTAATCTCAAGCCTCACCCCAATCTCAATATTGCTCCCGACAGTATTGAAATCTTCCTTCTTAATCGCATACTGCCCCGCTGCCGCCCTTATCGCATCAAGAATAACCGTCTTTCCCACGCTATTCTTCCCAACAATTATAAATGCGCTCTCGATGTCATTTATCTCAATGCTTTTTATTGATTTAAAGTTCCTGATTGACAACGATACAATTCTCATACTGTGTACTCCCCCCTTTTACTTAGTTTATGCCTGTTAATTGCGTAACGCAAATCAGCCAGTAACCAGTTATGTAATTTTAGTGCCAGAACATGCCTCTACACCCTCAGCCGCGTATAACGTATAATGTTTATGTATATCACGACTTTGGGAGAAGCTTAGATGTTCTTAGGACTCTGCTATGTACCTAGCCAAAAGCAGCACGGATGCTGCTTTAGAAGCAATGCATACACGGATGTATGCTTTGCTTCGGTGGCGCATATATAGAAAGCCTTTATCAGAGTTCTTAGAACATCCTGCTTCGTACAATGGAGCTAATATGCATAAACATTATACGTTATACGCTCACAGACCAGATTGGCATGTTTTGGCACCAAAATTACACAACATCCGTCTGCCACGCACTGAGCTTCGCAATCAATGCACCTTCTTCTCCTCACTGTCAAACTTATATTTCGACCCGATAAATACCTGTTCACTGTACAGTCCGTAATACCCACTCATCAGATACCCGACCGCATTGCACACAAGGAAAAACGGCGCAGCCTCATAGCCGAACAGCTCAAACGCAATGAGCATTGAAGCCAGCGGGCAGTTAGTCACACAGCAGAACATACCTATCATTCCTACAGCGGCCGCACAGGAAGCAGGAAGCCCGATAAGCTGACCGACAACGCATCCAAGCGTAGCACCAACATAGAAGGTCGGAACAATCTCTCCACCCTTAAAACCGCAGCCGATTGCAAGCGCAGTCAACAGCATCTTTAACAGGAAAGCTGCCGGAACAGCCTCACCCTCTATCGCGCGCTCAATAACATTCATTCCTGCACCCATGTAGTCATCAGTTTTTAACAGAATGGTTATAAGAATTATAAGAGCACTCCCTGCAATTATTCTCAGATATTGATTCTTTATATACTTCCTGAAATACTTTCCGGCATTATGAAGCATCATACAGAAAATGACACTGACACCCGCACATATTATGGCAAAGAGCACAGTCCTTCCCATATTAAGGACAGTTATCTCCGGAATATCTTTTATGATAAATGCCTCAGGATTTATTCCCATGCTCGCTGAGAAGTTGCTCGCCACCAGTGCTGCGAAAATACATGGTACAAGTGCCACATAGTACATGATTCCGACCTGCACAACCTCTATCGCGAATATGGCTGCAGCCATCGGCGTTCCGAACAATGCCGCAAACGCAGCACTCATGCCGCACATTATCATTACCCTTCTGTCCTTCTCATCAAGGCGGATTATCCTTCCAAGAAAGCTTCCGATACTTCCTCCAAGCTGAAGTGCCGCACCCTCACGTCCCACCGACGCACCGAAGAAATGGCTGACTACCGTTGAAAATATGATAAGCGGCGCAACCCTTGACGGGACATCTCCGCCCTTGTGTATCTCGGCAAGTATAAGATTGGTTCCCCTGTCATTCTCATTGTGCAAAAGCCTGTACGCCGTCACGATGATTATTCCGCCCACAGGCAGAAGCAATATCAGCCACGGATTTTCCATCCTGAAGGTTGTCACAAAGCCCATCGCCTTGGCAAACAGCGTGCTCACACCGCCGGCAACCAGCCCCACAAGCACCGCCAGCGTCAGCCATTTTAACAATATAAGCAGATTCCTTCCTATCGGTCTTAATGTCTTTACAGCATATTCTATTTGTTCACTCATTGTCTTTCTCCATAATGTTAAATATTGTTGGGACAGGGGTCTGACCCCTGTCCCAGAGTCCCCTGTCCCACGATAACAAAAATCCGTTATACATGTATAGTAGTATAACGGATTTCTGCATTATTTACAATTCTGTTTTTCGTAACGTGAAATTTAGTACACACCCTGTGCAAGCATAGCAGCTTCTAAGGTGTCAGCAGATTTACCGGGATTTTGATGTCGTTTGTATATCATGTGTATAGAGTCATTGTCTGATAATTTCGATTAACAACTATTTAAAAACTCTACAATATGTGCCATCAATAAATGAAGAAAGCAAATTACCTCCGCTTCTTACTCAGCCATAATCTCTTCTTTTTTTAATAACACATTAAAACTTACTCATCAAAAGAATCAAATATTGCTCTTGGTATTGGCATAGTCCCCTCTCTAACAATATATTGTGAACATTTCTGTTGTATTCTTGTTATATATGGTGGCAATACCCTTCCAATTCTTTTATCTTTTATTTCTCTAAATTTCCTTATTACCAAATCCATTCTGAATTTAATTATTTTCCCATTGTCCACACACGCTAAAATAACCTCTGGTTTCTTTTCTAATATTTCACCATGACCAAAAAACACAAGATTTCTGTATTTTCTAAACTGCTCATTTATTTCTTGTAATTCTTGCACTGTACCATCTTTTCCACCTGCTGCATTTCTACATATTTCCTGAATTTCATCTAATGTATAAACCTTGTTAGGAAATTTCAATTCACCTTCACTAACCAAACGAATATCTTCGGTGACGATATCTTTCGTATCTAGAACTTTTCCTTTTATCAAATACAACTCTACCCTATCATCTTTTCTAGCCAAATCACATTGTGCCCTAATATTCAAGTAATATGTATCCGAATCCTTAAATAAGTCCCCTGTATATGCTTGTCCTGGTATATTTTCTGAATACTCTATATACCTTTCTCTTTCAATCACTTTTTGTAGCTCTTTTACATCAACCCTTCCATCCAATTCAAAAAGTTCCTCTTCAAAATGGAATTCTGGAATTCGATTTATTACATTTCTTGTTAAGAATTCACCAAATTCATCTTCTACCTCACTGCTATCCTCTTTTAACATTTTCCAAATAACACTAACCCATTGAGGTGCATATTGATACCATTCTCTAAACATGGAATTTTTGGTTGTTTGAAAGACATCATCCCATTCTTTCATAGCATATATTGAAGGCATTTCCTTTAGCCATTCTTCAATACATTGGAATAGTTGTTCTTCCGACTCGACCTCTGTTTTAGATTTTACAAACAACCTATTTGCTTTTCCTTTATTATATAATCCTTTTTCGCTCAATACATCCTCTACTTCACCAATATCTACTCCTGAGAAAATAAAAACTGGAACAAATAATTCATCCAATAGTAATTTAATGAATTCTATTAGATCCTCTTGTTCCTGTTTTTCCAATTCCGAAGCCCCATTAAATCCCATTCGTTCCTCATCTGCTTCATAAATGGGATCATCTAAAAAATTCCAATCTAAAATAATAAAAGATGCATTTTTTAATGAATCTATTGTTTCTTTTGATGGTATATTACTATATGCAACAACTGGAATATTGCTATTTACAATAGTTGTTCTAATCTTATAAATAAGTGCTTCTTGTTTATCTACCTCATTATCAATAATGACAGCTATTCCCGAAAAAAGTTTTTTTACATCCACAACTATTCCTCCTCTATGTACTTAATACGAAAATTTGCCCCTGATAATACCTTTTCGTTTTCATCACTTAACACATCAATACCATAATTGTACCTATTTAAAAGTTGCTGGGCTATATATAAACCTAACCCTCTTCCGTCTTCACCTTTTTCAGAATAAAACGCCTCAAACACATAGGGCATAGACTCCATCTTTATTCCCGGACCATTATCAGAAAATATAATTAATTTTTCTTCCGCATTGATGCATATATTGATTTTCTTATCTGTTGAGACAGTTTTAAGCCAATATAAAGCATTATCGTATAAATTTATAAACACTTGCAACAACACTGCTTCCGTCGCCTTTATTGTCATATCACCATTTAAAACTGTTTGAGATACTTCTATTTCATTTTTCTGAAAAGGTCTCGTATATAATCTATCTACTTTTTCTAATACTTCCAAAACAGAAATGTCTTTTGCCCTAGTTTTGGCTGAAGGAAATAGCAAACGAATATCTTTCATTTGTGTATTAACTAAAGTCATACTATTTTCCAAAGAAAGCATTTGATCAAGTAATTTCTTCTTGTCAACATCCCCATCTAAACGCAAATCACTAATTATCTGATTTATCTGCGCTAATGACTTTTTTAATACTATCATTACATCATGAGATGCAGTTTCAACAGACAATCCCACAGCTGCCAAATTCTCTGTTTTTCTTATTCTGTCTGCATATACTTCTTTCTCATACTTATAGCTTTTTTCAAATGAATCAAGCAGTTTTTGCGCACTTTTATCTTGTGATGTTTTTTTCTTAACACTCTCAATTATATCTAATGGTTTTCCCTCTTTAATGTTGCTAATTTCAGCTCTCTTATCTCTATCAATCAAATATTGCGCAAACAATATTTTTCTAAAATATCTCAATAAAACTTGAAGCAAATTTATGAAATCTTCTAATGCTCTTCCTTCATCAATCAATCCTTCTCTATTAGTCTTATCTTTTAATAACGGATTTTCCTTTTGAGATATATCTACGCACCCTACCACTTGGTCATTACTTAAAAACATTCCTGCACTTTTAGTACCACGCATCATATCTATTTTTAACCAATCATCGTCAGGATCTCCATATGGCAAAACTCGTACTTGGTCACGATACAAATATATCCTATGTTCTTTAACTATTTTATCTTCTTCATCATCCAATATATACCTTGTATCTTTCGCTTTAAAATCAAAAATATAAAATTGAAACTGAAAGTCTCCACATTCTGTTATGTAATTTGCATCCTTAAAATAATTTTTAAAGACTTCAATTCCAACCAAATCAGTAAAACATAATTTCTTCTGTTTTCCATTCAATTCAAAAGAAAAAGTTTTCTTCTTTTCACTATAAATGCCATTTGTAATTTTAAGAACAGCTTTATTATGTAGACAATTTAATAGTTTTTCCCTATATAATTCATTACTTCTATGTACTTCGGAATCTTTGTATATCCATACACGAAAATCATCCTTTTGTTCTTCTGAAAATATAGGTTGTAGTTTTCCTATTTCTTTTTGGATTTGATTTACTCTATTCTCCGTCCAATTAGTTTTTAAGTTCTCAATCTCTATAATAGTGCCATGCGGTTTTCGTTTTCTTACTATTCCTCCCAATTCTACTTCTTTTTCCACAATAGTTTGAGGGGTTCTTTGATGAAATGCGACCTGTAAATCATCAATATATAACTCTGTCTCTTTTCCATTTTTTTGCAGAAACTCATCATCATATGCTGAAAAATCATATTCAACTACATTCTCAATATTTTCTCCCTCTTCTATAAATTTTTCTATGTTTTCATCCCACACCTGTCTTCGAGTATATATGTTAATTTTTTTCCCTAGTTTAAATATTGCAAATCTTCCGATTCCTTTTTCTCCTTGAAGTATTCTCCCCTTATCTGTTGTTTCCTTAATTTTCTTTCTTTTCTTTTTTTCAGGAGTAGCTGGGTTCAACCAATGCTTTTCAATTATCTGTTCATTCATCCCATTTCCGTCATCTTCAATAATTATTTTTGAATTAGGATTAACGGTGAAATCATTATTAAAATTCAAAAAACTAACCTTTACCCATTCCGCATCTGCATCATACGCATTTTTTATCAATTCTACCAAAGCAATTCTTTCATTCTTTATCAATTGATCACCTAACATAGTAATAAGACGCGCATATGGGCGAATTTTTAATACTTTATCCATAAATTACATCCTCCCACTAATAATGAACTCTTCATGATATACTTTCCTTTTTGATTTATCAGTGCAAAATTTACCCTTTTCATCTCTATACGGGACACAAATACCTTTAGAAATTGTTCTTTTTGCAATTTTAATATCTGTATATCCATTACTCTCCATTGCTTCTACCAGATGTTTTGAATTTTGTATTTTAACACCTTTGTATTCTGTATCTCCCACAACAAAAAAAACCATACCATTCTTATTAAGCATGTGAGTGCATTTCCTTACTGCATCTTGCATATCTACAAAATATCTTGCTACGGATTTTACCTTAGACAAAGCTTTATCACTATCTTCCAAAGCTTTAACAATACTTTTACCTGTTTCATTTAATTTACTAAAATCTATTGTAAAATCGTCACTATTATATACACTACCTATTGAACCTTTTCGCAAATCCCTATAATCATCTGCATACCCTAACCACAAAGATGATAGCTGATGTAAGTCAGCATATTCATAAGAAGTTACATATGGTGGACTTGTTACAATCAAATCAACACTTGGCAAATTCTTAACTAAAAGAAAATTTTCACAATTAATTACAATAGCAGTATTTGTTTCTTCTATTTCATCTATAGCTCTAATAAACTTATTGCATTGCGATTGAAATTTTTTTAATACATTTATTTCCGGTTTTTGGGGATCAACTTGTGGCTTGATAGATTTATTCAACCACCTAGATGATACCTTTAATATAGATGAAAAAATACATTTAAATGCCTCCAAATATTTTTCCTCTAACACACTTCTATTTATTGCCATATATATCTTTAACAACTCACAAAAAGTATTTTCCTTAAACCAATACTGTAGTCTTGCATTGGCATTCGTATATACATTCGGATCTAATTCAATACTTTTGTACTGCATGAGTATTTGTGAATAGTAATGTTCAAATATAGATCTGTCATATTCATTGCTCTTAGCTTTTGCAATTAATGTTGCTACTGGGTTTATATCGCATCCCCAAAACTGATAATTATGATTTTTTGCTTCCAATGCTACCGTTCCACATCCGCAAAAAATGTCTGCCACTCTCCTAATATTAACACCCTCACCCCTAGCATATTCAAATGCTTTTGATGCCATAAAAGCTGGAAATTTTGCTGGATATGCATGTATTGTGTGCATAGTCAACTCCATATCATCACAATCGTTCCACTTTTCATCAATTGCTATTTTACTATAGTCCAAATTACTTATCCCATTAACACGTACCATTTTACTTCACTTCCTCTTCTGAAATCTGAACACCGTTTTTTTTACAAAAATCCATAAAATTTTTTAGAGCTAGTCTGCTCGGTTCTGTCTTGCCATTTTCCCATCTGTTTATTGTGGCAAAACTTACATCTAGTTCTCGTGCTAATTGTTCTTGGCTATAGCCTTTTATTTCCCTTACACTTTTTACCATTTCGCTAAAAATCATATTGTCACCTCATATAAATGTTATAACATCTGCTATAACATTTTACAAGAGGTCTTCTCAAACTTATAGTTCATTAATAAAGCAGATATTGCACCACTGCAATACCTGCTCATTTTAGTTTGTTATTAAATTTATAGCCGACTCCCCATACCGTCTGTATGTAAACAGGCTTACTTGGGTTATCCTCTATCTTTTCCCGTATGTTGCGGATATGACTCATCACAATGTTGTAATCCCCAGAATAAGGCTCTTTCCATACAATATCATAAATCTGTTCTTTACTGAACACTTTTCCTGGATTTTGAGCCAGTAAATATAAAATTTCAAATTCTGTAAAAGTCAACTTTATCTGTCTGTTATTCCGAGTTACTTCTCTTTTATCTGAAGAAATTGACAAATTATCAAAGTATAATTCTGATAACAGCTTTGTTTCCTCTATTCTATAAGTTCTCCTTCCAACCTCCAAAGCCTATAACACAGAATTTATCATTTCATCTTCATCATCGCCAAAAGATAATAATAATATCTTTCCTATGCTACCACCTCCTAACATTTACTCAATCATAACAATCGACTTTACAATATCAGTTCTTGCAATAGAACGCAGAGGGATAGCCGTTGCAGCCAAACAAGCAATGACAGAAACCGCAGCCGCTTCCAAAATGGAAATAATCGGTACTGTTCCAAATTGCAGAGTATTATTGACCGCTGCTTCAATAAAGACAGAGCAGATGTAACCTAACAAACCTCCAAAAACAGAAGCAATCAGCCCGTAATATGCGCCCTCCCACAAAAAGGTCTTGTAAAGACTTCTCTTGCTCATACCAATGGCTCGCTGCATACCGATTTCAGAAACGCGGGTGTGAATATTTGTATAAACCGTGTTGATGATATTCAGCACACCGATAAATCCAATGAACAAAATCAGTCCCCAACAAAGCATATTGATCTGTGCAAAACTTTCTGCAAGTTCTGCATCCGATTGCAGATAGGATAGCCAATGGCTGCCTGTGTTCCGGCTGCACCATTCGTCTAACCATGTTTCAAACTGTTCTGTATCTGCGTCCCCGGTTAAAGCAGGGTATACTTCCGCATATTCCTCCTGTCCCGTGATAGCGGTATAGGCAGCGTCACATACGATAATCTGTATGCCGTTTACAAAGCCCTCGTTGTTGATCGTAACCGGCTCGTCTACAATTCCGGCGACACGCAAGGTCTGATTTCCGACTTGTATTTCGTCATTTACAGACAATTCCGTATTCTCTATTTCCTGTCCTGCGACAGAGAAAGGAATAGGATTTTTCACAAGGCAAGCTGTTCCATTCAACAAATCCGCTTTATCATTCTCGCTCAATGTGAAAATGGCAGAGGTCAAGCGTTCATCATCAAATGCAGCGATATGCAGGGCTTCCCAAGCCTGCAGGGGAATATCCGTATCTACGGGCATTGTCCCGCTTTCGTCAAACTGATAAACGGACAACATTGTTGTGAAAAGGCTGTCTACCATTTTATTCTCGCACAACTCATTTACAGAAGCGGCAGCAATACCGATTGTTTCATTCGTAACTGAATAATCGCCCAAGTGACTATCCTTTAGCGCCGCACTTGCGTCCAATAGTCCGCTGAATGATTGCAGAGCAACAAATACCGTAATACTTATTACCATAGACATAATTGTAATAGCGGTGCGTCCCCGATTTCTTTTTAAGTTCAGACGAGCATAAAATGCTTCAAAATTTCTTATCTTTTTTGCTTTGCGGTGGCGGCGTTTTACTTTTGCAGACTGCCCTGACATAGCCACCGTAGGAGAAACGCATGAAGCGTAGCGGGCTGCGGGAAATGATGCAATACCCGCAAAAATCAGCGTGACACCTGCGCTTGCTACCAAAGGTAAGATTTTACTGCCACTATTTGCGTGAATGGTTGTGGTCAATTCCTGTGTCGTGCTTGCCATAAACAAATCGGGTTTTAGGAAGCTCATGGCTGCGGTTAATATGCCCTGTGCCGATAGAAGTCCCAAAATGACACCCACCGGAATGCCAATGCCACAGATTAAAAGGAGTTGTATCGCCACCAATCTATAAAGCTGTTTCTTCTCGCCGCCAATAGCGCGGAGTGTTCCATATTCGCGGACGCGCTTTGATACTGCGATTTTCAGAATGTTATAAATGACAAGCCCTGCCGCAAGCAACACAAGGATACCCACCATAACACAAGCAATCGTCATAAAGGAAAATCCTGTACTTTCGGCATCTGTTGTTCCTGCTTTTTCGTAAGCTATACCAAGCGTTTCCAACAAAATACTGTTGTACTGTATATTTGCTTCGTCAATAGACAGTTCTTCCTGAAACTCATTTACAATGGATTGAAATTGCTCCGTGCTTTTCGTTTTGAAGTCCGTAGAATAAAGCAAATATCTTTCAGGCAATAAGGCGTCCGCTGTCCCCTCGCCAACAACGCCCTCAACAATGCCGCTACTGTAACCAAGATAGCTGTTTTCCAAGATACCGCAAAGTGTAAAATCGGCAGTGTACTCATACGCAGCTGACCTGTCATTTCTCAAAGAAACTTCAAGTGGAATACTGATTGTATCGCCAACTTTACCGTCAAACTCCAAATATTGCAGCGCATTTTCCGGCAAAGCAATCTCATTTTCTCTTTCCGGCAAATGTCCTTCTTTTACCGTACTGATCAACGGATAATCGCTCAATGCTTCCCCACAATACTCACGGAGATAGAGCGTTAACCCGCTGTTTTTCAAATCCGTATAGCCAACATTGATAAGGCTGCCCACGTTGGTAAGCCTGCTATCTTCTGAAAGTGTCTGTGCCTGTTTCTGTGATAATTGATGAAAGGTCACATAGCGATCACCGTTCAGGCTTGCCGCCTGGCTTACACGCATAGACTGCAAAATACCGATAGACTGGCCAACTACCGTAGTCATAACAGTAGATAAAATAACGGCAATCAAAATCAGTATGGAAGTGACTCTTTGAACTTTCAGCTCTTTCCATGCAAGGGATAAATAGGATTTCATTTTACAGCCACCTCCGTAAGTTCTCCGTCTATAATAGAAAACTGACGGTCTGCCATTTTTGCAATACGGCTATCATGTGTGATAATAACAAGCGTTTTTCCTAACTTTTCCCGAATATCGCAAAGCATTTTCATTACCTCGCTACCGCTTTTGCTGTCAAGGTTTCCAGTTGGTTCGTCTGCAAAAATAATATCGGGCTGTGCAATCAAAGCACGGGCAATCGCCACCCGCTGTTGCTGACCGCCGGATAATTCATGCGGCAGATGTGATAAGCGTTCTTCCAAGCCCAAAAGTTCCGTAAGCTGCTTCAAATATTTTTCGTCGGGCTGCTTTTTATCCAGCAGCAGGGGCATGATAATGTTTTCCCTTGCTGTGAGAACGGGCAAAAGGTTGAATTGCTGAAAGATAAATCCTATCTTCTGACGGCGAAATGCGGAAAGCTGTTTATCACTGCCGTTGTGAATATCGGTATCGCCATAATAGACAGATCCTGAAGTCGGTTTATCCAATCCGCTAACGATATGAAGCAGCGTACTCTTTCCGCTACCGGACGGTCCGATAATAGAAATGAAGCCGCCCGAATGAATCGTCATGCTGGCGTGGTTGAGCGCGGTTACTTGACTTTCACCGGCACCGTAGATTTTTGAAATATCCTGTACTTGAATATTCATAAAAAACTCTCCTTATCTCGTGACAAATCACGTGTGATAGGGAGAGTATATCGGGCAAATCTCAAAAATCCCTCAAAGTTTCAAAAATTAAAAAATGCTGTTGTCTTTGCTCCGTGTTCCATATTTTCAATTGTTAAGCTACCGTCATGCTTTTCACATAGCAGCTTGCAGATATAAAGCCCCATTCCAAAATGTTCACTATCGGATATTTCATTGCGAGAAAACGGTGAAATGCCTTTTCTTAATATGGTGGCAGGAAAACCGTTGCCATCGTCACAAACGGTTAAAATCATTTGCTTTTCCTGATAGACTATTTTAACGGTAACTTTATTTTCTGCATATCGCAACGCGTTACTGATAAGATTCTCCGCTGTGTTATAAACAAACTGCTTATCAATATACACTTGCACCGCTGTCCCGGAGTGGGTTATATCAATTTCTTTGCCTGACGCTTCAGCAAGTATGGTAAGGCTGCTTTGTAATTCCGATTGAATATTCTCTTTTTCATAGATATGCCGTTTGCACTCTAATTCCTCTAATTTCTGTGCGCTTGTCATAATCTCAACATAATTCTCAATTCGCCCTGCATATTGACAGATCATTTCGATAGGCTCCTTACCATTACCCACATTAAGATTTCCGTTCTCTATACCCTTTTGGAGTAACTTTGCAGAGCCTTTCAATACAGTAACAGGATTTCGCAAATCGTGAGAAAAGGCAGCATTTAGCCGTTTTCGTTCCTCCGCTTGCCGCCATAGCTCCCGATTATTTGAAAGTAATGTTTTACGCATGTTTTCAAATGCCAAGCAGAGTTCGCCTAATTCGTCTGACGCATAGCCTGTTATTTCAAAATCCAAATCCTGCTTTTGTATGCGTTCTGCACTATCCAGCAGAATAGCAATGGGGCGTTTCAGCTTTAAACGATAAAAGATTATATCAGCACAAATAAGTGCCACAATTACAAAAACAACAGGCATGGCTATCTGTAATGAGGAAAGAATACTGTACCCTGGCTCAACTTTGTAAGTATAGTAATAAGTTGTCTGCTTTCCACCCTCGCCCGTGATTACTATCGCAGAATTATCCAGAACAATAGCTTCCGAGTTATCAAGGCTGCTTTCTTCGACAGGAACAGTAACATATAAATCGAAGTGGTCTATCAGAGCATTACATAAACTGCTGAACAGAACACTTAATACGATAGCTGCAATTAGGGAAGTTGTGATAATTGCAAAAAAGGATTTTTTCAAACTCAATTTTTTTATCCAATCCATTTATAGCCCACCCCCCAAACAGTTTCTATATAATTGTGAAGTGATAGAGCAGAAAACTTTGCCCGTATCTTTCGTATATGCTCCATGATTGTGTCGCTGTTACCGTCGCCCTCTAATCCCCAAACTGTATCATAAATTCGTTCGCGGTCGAAGACTTGTCCGGCATTGATAGAGAGCAGTTCCACAATATCAAATTCTTTTTTTGACAAAGAAACGAGTGTCCCGCTTATAGAAATTTCCCGTTTCGCATAGTCGATAACCATATCATTAAAAAATCGCAAGGTAGACTGTTCCTGCTTCCTGTTCTCACGGCGCAGATGTGCCGCCACTCTTGCTCCCAGCTCGTCGAGATCAAAAGGCTTTACAATATAATCATCAGCCCCCACAGAAAATCCTTTGATTTTATCCGCTGTTTCAATGCGGGCAGTTAAAAAGAGAATAGGGCAAGTGATATACTCGCGAATACTCTGACAAACCGTAAACCCGTCCATATCCGGCATATTTATATCAAGCAGAACAATATCCGGCAAACAGGACATTTTCTTTAAGGCTTCCTGCCCGCTGTAAGCTGTGATTACTTGATAGCCCGACATTTCAAAGTAGTTTTTCATAATGGTAACAACGCCTTTTTCATCATCAACCAACATTATTTTTTCATTCATGTTTACCGCCTCCTCGCAAGTGCATATTATCTCATACAAATCTCAAAAATCTCTCAACTTCTTCAATGTTTGCTGCATTTTTTATAAGCCCACACCTTTTCATTTATCTATATACATTTTAACTTACTACATTCTAAAAGTAATCAATACATTTAATAAATTTACTCCTTATGTATCAACGGCTGCTTTTTCAACATCGCCTTCTGCGTCTTCCACACTTGATCCATAATCGCTTTCACCTCCGCCATATCCTCTTCATAAACATTCCCGGTACTGTTAATTCTCTTCGCAATCTGATTTAGATTTCCGCTGATTTTTCCAAGTGTTTTATTTAACGTCACACTTATATTCAGCCTAAATCATCTTGAAAAGCAAAGGATGAAATGCTTCAAAAAATCATCCAAAATCAGTAAAAACGAGTGTATACCACCTGTATATCATTTGTGTACCGCGTGTATATAACGACCTCAAAACAACGTAAATCATCTTCTATTTATGAATATTCTGACAATTCGCATGTCTTATCAATACATAAAGAAAAGTCCCATAAACACCAGTCAAATCGAAGATTTGATTTGTTTACAGGACTTCTCAATATAGTCTTTTATCTTAGAAATTCTTAATTAGTACACACCCTGTGCAAGCATAGCATCTACAACCTTCTCGAAGCCTGCGATGTTAGCACCTGCAACGTAGTCTGTCTGTCCGCCTGCTGTTGCATTGTATCTCTTAGCAGCAGCACTGATGTTAGCATAGATTGTCTCCATGATACCCTTAAGCTTGCCGTCAACCTCCTCGAAGGTCCATGAAAGTCTCTCAGAGTTCTGGCTCATCTCCAATGCGGATGTAGCAACACCACCTGCGTTGGCTGCCTTACCGCCTACGAACAGTACGCCGTTAGCCTGTAAGTACTTGGTAGCCTCAAGAGTTGTAGGCATGTTGGCGCCCTCTGTTACAGATGTAACGCCATTAGCTACAAGCATCTTAGCGTCCTCAAGGTCAAGCTCGTTCTGTGTAGCACATGGAAGAGCTAAATCTACCTTGTACTGCCATACGCCATGCTCACCATTCTTCTTCTCATGGTACTCTGCCGATGGACGTGCTGCTGCATACTCAGTAAGACGTGCACGCTTAACCTCCTTAACCTCCTTGAGGAGAGCCACATCAATGCCTTCCGGATCATAAACCCAGCCTGTTGAGTCTGAGCAGGTAACAACCTTAGCTCCAAGCTGATGTGCCTTTTCGATAGCGTAGATTGCAACATTACCTGAACCTGATACAGCACAGGTCTTGCCTGCGATGTCAATGCCGTGATCCTTTAAAAGTGCATTTGTCAGATATAAAAGACCATAGCCTGTAGCCTGTGTACGTGCGAGTGAACCGCCGTAGGAAAGTCCCTTACCTGTGAGCACACCCTCGTAGCAGCCACGGATTCTCTTATACTGGCCAAACATAAATCCGATTTCCCTTGCGCCTGTACCGATATCACCTGCCGGTACATCCACATCTGCACCGATATACTTATAAAGCTCTGTCATGAAGCTCTGGCAGAATGCCATAATCTCTCTGTCAGACTTTCCCTTAGGGTTGAAGTCTGAACCACCCTTGCCACCGCCGATAGGAAGTGTTGTGAGAGAGTTCTTGAATACCTGCTCAAAACCAAGGAACTTGATGATACCTAAGTTAACAGAAGGATGAAGTCTTAAACCGCCCTTGTATGGTCCAATGGCATTGTTAAACTGTACACGGAAGCCTCTGTTGACCTGAACCTGTCCATTGTCATCAACCCAAGGTACACGGAACATAATCTGACGATCAGGCTCAGTGATTCTCTCAAGAATTGCATTCTTCTTATAAAGCTCCTCATTTGCATCAATAACCGGTCTGAGTGATTCAAGAACCTCTGTTACTGCCTGAAGGAATTCCGGCTCTGATGCGTTCTTCTCCTTAACTTTTGCAAGCACTTCATCAACGTATGACATAAAATTATACCTCCTGAAAGTTGTATCAGCCTATGCTGATTCATGACAAAGCTTTCTGCACTTTGCTCTGTTAATGCATTATACAATAAAAGTAAACCATGCGCAATAAAAAAATTTTGATTATTAAATAAAATGCACCTTTTTGTTAACCGCTTCATTTTATTAAGTTTTTAATGCCGTGTGCTTTCATCCATTCTGTCCAGAGCTTATAATATTCAGCCTTCAGATGAACACCATCATAGCTGTAGTCCCCGATGACTCCGCCCGCACCATCATCCACGCACTCGTTCATATCAAGATAGAAGATATCCCTGCCGTTGGCAATAGAGGCAGCAGCCGTATTTCTGGCATCTATGTTATCGTTGTTAAACACATCACTTGAATTGGAATACTGTGTTGTCACATGCATCATTCCTATTATGAATATGACTGCATCCGGCTGAAGCTGTCTTATAGTCTCTATATCGTTTGAATAAGCTTTCGCATATTCATCCGGAGTCCTGTCACCAAGCTCATTCACACCGACCATCATATATATATGTGAATACTTCTTCCCGGAAAGCACATCCGTCAACAGGCAGCTTCCGCCGCCGTTCATGGACAGCTTTATATTCATTATGTCATACACTGTGGCTCCCGGCTTATACAAAAAATCCGCTTCCTTTAAATCGCCGTAAAAATACAGCCCCTCCATTCGTGAATCGCCGATAAAACAGGCATTTGAAAAATAATCACTGTCCACCTTTATATAATCAAGCTCAGAGGTGAGTGCTATAGTGTCAAAATCACTGTAATATCTCGACCTTGCATGGCGCATATCAACCTTGACGAGTTCTGCCTGCCCAGAGTATGCACTGTCAGTGCCGCTTTCACTGTCAATACCATTCTTGTCCACTATATCAACCTCTCCGCTTCCTGCCTCTGTCTCCTTATCCGTCACATCAGTCACCGGCTCTGTGCTGTCATCCTTATCAATAGTCTCCGTTCCACCCTTCCCATCGGATGTCGTCGTACCGGAAGCCGATGTTTTATCAAGCTTTCCTTCCTTTATAACCACTTCAACCGGAGTATTGGCTTTCTCCGTGCAGCCATCATTTATATCATCGCTAAAAAGTGCCACAAAAATAGGCCTTGTCCATGAAATATCATTCTTAAGCTTACCACTTTTAACGCCTGCGAAGCTGACTATATATATCATGACAGCCGATAAAATCAGCATCCATGTAAAAGAACATTGTTTAATAAATTTAGCTGCCGTAAGAAGCACCTCCTTAAGTACATTACTGATATTTTAAAATCTGAAATACAAAAAAGGATTGCTCTTTTGTACTGATAGCAGATATACGCATATCCAGAACAGAAATACAAAAAGTATCTTCAAAAAAATATTATTTTTGTACCTGCTTATAAGCCTCATCGGGAGCGGTGTTGCACACACCATGCATATTGCCAGCATCCACCAGTATTTTCCAAAAAGACTGACGAATTTCTCCATGCCGCCGAGCGGCACACCGGATACAGCATGATTTCCGAACATTCTGAGCAGATACAATTTAAGCTCACCAAGATTGCTGATATTAAATATAACCCATGATACCGGAATTATAATGAGCATATACAGATGCCCTATTATCGGATGTTTTTCCAAAAACCTCAGGTAAATGAACTTTTCAAGCATCATAAGAATGAAGAAAAACATTCCCCATATAATAAAATTCCATGCCGCGCCATGCCACAGACCTGTGAGAAACCATACAATGAAGGTATTGATAACAAGTCTGAACTGTCCTTTTTTATTTCCTCCAAGCGGAATGTAGACATATTCGCGGAACCATCTTCCAAGGGTTATATGCCATCTGCGCCAGAAATCCGTGACAGATACCGCGCAGTACGGATTGGAAAAATTCTTAGGGAACCTAAAGCCCAGCATATACCCCATACCTATCGCCATAAGCGAATACCCAAGAAAATCAAAATATATCTGCATCGAGTATCCCCACGCGCCAAGCCATGCCGTTGCCGTATTAATTCCCATCACGCCAGACACCATGACATCATTCCATAACGCCGCTATCTGATTTGCCAGCATAACCTTATATACAAGCCCAACCACAAAAAGCAGCAGTCCATTTTCAATATTTGCAGGACTTATTTTTCTCTCCCTCAACCTCGGCTGTACCTCGTCGAAGGTCACGATAGGTCCGGCGATGAGCTGTGGAAACATGCTTATATATGCAGCTACTTCTATCAGATTCCTGCCTGCAGGATACTTTTTTCTGTATACATCTATTATATATGACATAATCTGGAAGGTGTAAAAGCTTATTCCAAGCGGCAGCGCCACATCGATTGTGGGTGCCATAAAGCCGGTTACAGCACATATATTTTCAACAAAAAAGTTAAGATACTTAAAAAAGAAAAGCAGTCCAAGGTCAACCGCAAGACCAACAGCAAGTAGCATGCCCGCACGTCCACGTCCCCTGCTATCGGATATTCCTATCGCCAATACATAATTTAAAAGAATTGATGCCATCATAAGAAATATATACACCGGTTCCCCAACCGCATAAAATACAAGACTTCCGACCACCAGCACAATATTTCTGTACCTTGCCGGTGTTGCAAAATAAACCAAAAAGAAAATAGGTAAAAACCGAAAAATAAATTCAAGACTGGAAAAGACCATACCCCTGCTGCCCCTTTATCTGTGTTAAATAAAGGCTCCTTCAATCTAAGCCCTTCATAAATATATGTTATCACATACTTTACAAATATATGTTACATTTGTTTTAAAATTTGTTACACTAAAGTTAATTATTGTTACTTTTTTGTTAAGGTTATTACATTGTTTCTTAACATTACAACAGAAGAAAAAAAGCCCGCAATATCTCATCCGTCTGCATACTGATTAAGGTATTGCGAGCCATTTTCTTTTATAAAATATACAGCCGGATTCATGCACAGAGCCACGCAGGCTTAGAAGCCACCCCATCAGCTGCTCTTACAAGCTTTTCAACAATTCTCCGCAACAGTTTCTTTCTTTTCAAGCTCCTGCATCATGCTCCTCGCACATGGTGTCACAGCCAGTCCGCCGCTTCCTGTTTCCTTTATACATGCCGGCATCGCTATGCCTATATTTCTCATTGCATCTATCACTTCATCAGGTACAATTCTGCTGTACACGCCGGCAAGAGCCATATCCGCCGCAGTGAGCGCACCTACAGCCCCTATCGTATTTCTCTTCACGCAGGGAACCTCCACAAGACCACCGACCGGGTCACATGCAAGTCCTAAAAGATTCTTAAGTGCCATTGCAGCAGCCTGTATAATCTGCTGTCCGTCTCCACCTCTAAGACATACCGCAGCTCCGGCAGCCATCGCTGAGGCAGAACCGATTTCTGCCTGACAGCCTCCTGCCGCCCCCGCAAGAAACGCTCTCTGCGCTATCACACCACCGATACCTGCCGCTGCAATAAGTCCCTTGGTTATCTCATCCTCTGAATATCCATATTCCTCTTCCATAGAAATAAGCACAGCGGGAATAACGCCGCAGGAGCCTGCAGTAGGAGCTGCTACTATCCTCTTCATGCATGCGTTAGATTCCCCCATCTTGACGGCTTTTTCGAGAACCTTCATTATAAAATCACCGCATATACTTCCTCCCGCAAGCCTTGCCTGCTCAAGTCTGCCACCATCGGTTCCCACCATTCCACTTGCCGAACGTAGTTTATCGTCATACATCTTATCCGCATGCTTCATCGCAAGGTACATATCCTTCATCTGTGCAAAGCCTTCATTGAAGGTAATCCCCTGCTCCTTTATATCGTCCTCCAGCACAACCTGCCAGAAGCTCTTTCCAGACATCTTCTCCGCCTCAACAATCTCAGCCAACGATCTATACATCACATTCCTCCATACCTGTTCTGCTCAAATAAGTTACTTTTATGATACCCTCCTGACGTCTGAGCCAGTCAATAGCCTCATCCGGTATCTCCTGATCACATTCAACAACCATGACAGCATACCCGCCTCTCGCATCTCTGAAAAGCTGCATGGTAGCTATATTTATTGACCTGTGTGCAAGAAGTGTTGTCACACACATAACATGCCCCGGCTGATCCTGATTATGCACAACCAGCGTCGGATAATTTCCGGCGAAATTGGCGGTAAGTCCATCAATCTCACATATCTGAATCTGACCTCCTCCTACGGATGCCGCAACTATCTCAAGCTGCTTCCCCGCAATACCTGTAAGCACAAGCTTAACTGAATTAGGGTGTGCCTCCACCAGCTCTATGGTATGAAAGGAATATGCCATATTTCTATCGGCAGCGTATTTAAAGCTCATCGGTATTCTCTCATCGTCAACCTGCATACCTAAAAGTCCAGCAACAAGCGCTCTGTCTGTTCCATGCCCTTTTCCGGTAGCCGCAAAGGAGCCATGCATATAAATTCTGGCTTCAGCTACAGGCTCGCCTAAAAGCCTTCTGGAAATAAGCCCTATCCTCACGGCTCCCGCAGTATGTGAACTTGACGGTCCTACCATCACCGGACCCACAATATCTATAAGATTCATAAGTTTTCTCCATTTCAGATATAAATATAATTATAATGATGTTGGGGTCAAAACATGTGCTATAAACTTAGCATGTATAACGTATTATATTTATGCATATCACGACTTTTGGAAGAAGCTTAGATGTTCTTAGAACTCTGTTCACACACTAGCCAGAACCGGCACGGATGCCGGTTCAGAAGCAATGCATACAAGGATGTATGCCTGCTTCGGTGGCGGACGTATAGAAAGCCTATATCAGAGTTCTTAGAACATCCTGCTTCGTACAACGGAGCTGATATGCATAAATATAATATGTTATACACTCGTAAATTAAGTTGGCATGTTTTGCCCCCAACATCATTATAATAACACCACGGCAAGTTACAATACAAGCTATTCTCATATAATTGCGGAAAAAAACAAATTGCGGCTTAATGATTCAGATTTTAAATTATCACAATATATATTTTCCAATAAAAAAATAAATAAAGTACTTGACATTAGTCCTGCTCCAACCCATATAATTATATTAGCAATTCATTGTTACAGTTATTATTTGATAATTTCTGTCGATATATTATTTACATTATCGGCATTTTGAATGTTATACAGCCCACTTTCATCCTTCATACTTTTTATTTAGCGAAACGCATCCTTATGGGTGCGTTTTGTATTTAAATTAATATTCCGGCTATGTTCATATGCAATCAGCCCTGCTCTTGGCTTCGAGTACCTTACAAACACATCCACAAGCCACGTTGCAATTGCTGAGTCAATCCAGGCAGACCTCTCAATCCTTGGTATCGAGGTTACAATAAAGCAGGAGGACTGGAATGTATTCCTTGCAGACCGTAAGTCAGGTAACTACTCCGGTATGTGCCGTGAGGGTTGGTTAGCAGATTACAATGATCCTATCAACATGCTTGAGATCTTCACATCTGATTCAGGTAACAACGATATGCAGCTCGGAAAGTAATATTAAATATTTTAGATATTTGAAAATTATATCCGGAGCTAATTAAAAAACCTCCCATTACCATAAGCCGCTTGCTTATCGATAATGGGAGGTTTTTATGCCTTCCATACCCGCCTTTATTCCATGGACTATGTACAGCAGGCATAAAGCTCTGTTATAGCTGCAATACCTCCGTTATATCCACACATAACCGGCAGTCAAACTATAATCTCTCCGATATATATTCCTTCATTATCCTGTTAACTTCCTTCATCTTCCTCTGTGTATCCGGGTTATCGGATTCAAAGGCAAGCATCTTGTCAAGATACCCCTGCTTCACAGCCTGCCTGAGACTCTCATCATATACAAGCTCAAATACCAGTGAAATATGCCCCGGCACATTGTCGACAGCCGTCTTTTTAAGTGACCTTAGTATCGTATGTCTCTCTGAGAACGCCTCCAGCACCGCGTCTGTTATCTCTCCGTTCCTTATCTCCTTAGTTGTGGCATTGTATATCTCCTCAAGCGGAAAATCACAGTTGACTTTCAATATGTCAACCTTATCTGCGTCGCGCAGTATGTTACAGTACATCGTGGTGCGCTCATCAAAATCCTGCGGTATGCGGTAGTCGCTGTGATGGTATATCGCCCTCCTTATAAGCTCATCCTCACTGTCATCGTCAAGATAATCCCTTATCCTTCCCTCCTCAAACAGTATCTCACAGCCAAGATGTGCGTGGTTGACCGACTTGTCATCATAGAACGTGTTGTAGCGCCTCAACTGCTCAAATCTTCCGACATCGTGGAGCATTCCTGTAAGCCACGCGATGTCAAGGTCTGCACCCTTAAGCCCTATGGACTGTCCTATGAGCTGGCACAGCCCTGCCACACGGTAGGTGTGTTCGATCTTTAACTTAACCTTGGTGTCCTCGCTGTTGTAATTCTTAACGTATGCCGCAAATGTGTCAATCACTCTCTGCCTGTCTATCTTAATATTGGAAGCTGTCATTTTGTGTACTCCTCTATAATACATTCATGTTCTTTTGTCTTTAAACTATAGTTAATACCAACAAGTAAAATATTGCCCCTGTATTCATAAAGAGATTTACAGTACTCCTTGTTCTTTATCTGTTCAATCGCTCCGCGCGCGTCCTTATCCCACTTTAGCTCTACCACAAGTGCCGGCTTATCGCTGAACTTTTTCTTTGGAATATAAACCATATCGGCAAAGCCCTTTCCACCCGGAAACTCTCTGTATACCGTGTAAAAATTTCTTGCGGCATAAAGTGCCAGCGATATGGTATAGCTCAACGCATTTTCATCATTGTACTGTATATGTGATGTCTCAAAGTGAGCCTCCTTTATTCCATCAGCAACACGCTGTTCCCTTCTCTGCCATATTGCATTCAATATATCCGCTGAATTTTTAAGTGCCCTTGAGACCTCTCCCCAGTCGGAAACCGATACCGCATTGACATACTCAGCGCGGATTTCATTATTTGGTATAAAAACGCACTTATTCTCATAATCATATCCAAGATACCCCAGATGTATCAGCAGCGTGAGCACGTCATCCTCCGTTCTGAAAGTTGACATATCATTTGTAAAGCTTCCTGTATTGACTGCGGCTTTTTCGCCTGCCATCATACTAAGAATATCATCCCTCAGTCCCGAAAAATTCATATCAATATAGCACTTAAGCGCCTCGAATGTCTCTGTCTGATTCCAGTAATTTCCAATCCTTCCGAACCTCATGCAGCTTACCACCGAACGCGGACTGTACACACTGATATCCGGTTCAAAGAAATATCCGTCATACCAGCTCTTCACCTCCTCCATGTCCATGCCGTAGCGTCCACACAGCTCTGACACCTCTTCCCCGGTAAACCCCACATACTTTGCCAATGGACCCGGGTCAATCATGGAAAACTCATCGAACATGTTGAGCGCTGAATGTGTACCATATTTTTTTATAGGAAGTATCCCTGTCATGTACGCAAGATGTATATATACCTTATCCTTCAAAAAGCTTCTCAAAAAGTCAAGGTACTTTTCCTGTGCAGCCTTATCCGTCTTGTACTCCCTGAAAATACAGTCCCATTCATCGATAATAACGATAAACGGACATTTCTTTTCCGTATAGATATCCTGCATAGACCGCGCAAGATTCGTATTGTCAAAATAGCGGACTTCGCCATACACGTCCAGCAATTCCCAGAGAACACTTCTTTCCAAAAGCTTTATCATATCATCAATGCAGGTACACTGGCTTAAAAACTCCTGCATATTGACTGATATTACATTGTATTTATTAAGGTACCTGTCAAAGCTTTCACAATGTGCTATCTCGAACTTTGAGAAAAGTTCACTTGAATCACAAGCACTGCTGTAATATGCCGCAAGCATTCCTGCCGCCATGGACTTACCAAAACGGCGCGGACGGCTGACACATATATATTGCTGCATTGTATTGATAACCTTGTTCGTGTAGTCAATCAGCCCCGTTTTGTCAACATATATATCTGAATTAACCATTTTCCTGAAGCTATCATTACCCGGATTCAAATAAACTCCCATTATATATGCCCCTCCTGAATATATTCATCACACTATATAAATTCTACATTTGTCTGATATATTTGATGTTGGGGTCAAAACATGTGCTGTAAAATTAGCGTGTATAACGTATTATATTTATGCATATCACGACTTTTGGGAGAAGCTTAGATGTTCTTAGAATTCTGCTAAGTCCCCAGCCAAAAGCAGCACGGATGCTGCTTTAGAAGCAATGCATACACGGATGTATGCCGGCTTCGGTGGCGGACGTATAGAAAGCCTATATCAGAGTTCTTAGAACATCTTGCTTCATACAACGGAGCTGATATGCATAAATATAATACGTTATACACTCGTACATTAAATTAGCATGTTTTGACCTCAACATCATATATTTATTATCATATCACTTCCAACATGCTATTTCAACGCAAACTCTCATACATCTGCCTTGTGCCGTCCGCTGTCTCATCGTTGAACACATAGGTTCTGTCCTTGGTCTTTACCACAACAGCCATATCTATTCTGAGACATACATAGGTGTCACAGTTTCCATAGCCGGACACATTGAAGCAGCCTATGTAGTACACTGTTCCGTCATAGCCGACCTTTTTCGACATATCCGGTAGTTCATCCAAAAGCTCGACGTCCGTTATCTCATCAAGATAGAAGGTGCTGCTATCCCCTGCCGCCTCAACCTTCGCCACCCTTCTTCCGCCGTCATCGGCAGATATATTGAGCGCTACATCGGCAAGATCATATTTCAGCAGAAAAATCGCAAGTCCTATCACAAAAAGCATAGTCACAGCAATAACTATCAAGTCAACTTTGCTTCCGGCATTAAGTTCAAAGCCTATTCCCACTCTCTTTTCATGAACTCCCGGTGCATTGGGATTTTTCTTCCCCATAAGGTAATATATATCGCCGTCATCATAGTAGTTCACCGAAGCAGCCTGATTCTTGACCTTTCTTATGTTATCATAAGTGATAAAAAGAGTCATCATGCTGCCAAGCGAGCCAAGCATTATCGTCACCGCAATTGACATCCCGAAAGCGGTATTGCTGTCAATGCTAAAAAATGCTTCCATTTCGCCCGACATCAAGAGCATAACCGCGGTAAAAGCTGCCATGCCGCTGTGAAGCATCATACATCTGCTCCACTCGAACCTGACACATTTATTTATCTTCATATTAACATTGCTGTCATCGCAGTAAACCTTGGTGCGCGACTTGGCTATCACAAAATACGTCACAAGAAACACCACTGCACACATGGCAAAGCTGAATGAGACTACCGAAAAGCCAGCTGTGATATATCTGAATACGCAGAACGCAACACCAGCAAGTGTTATTATTCCCCAATATGCACTAACAGGCATCCTGTCCTTATTGACTGTCACCGCTGTGTCTATTCTGCGAAGCTTTCCTGAGTTTTCCTCACTGTTATACCACTCCTGTGTTATCTTCCAGTTGTAGAGCTTCCAGCCGTATTTCTTAAGATTCTGCTGGTAGACATACATCAGGGCAAAGAACCATACCATGATATATACCATCTGAATTGAGACGTAGTCATAAAAGAATAAAATCATAAAGCATGTAACAAGCCCGATAAGACTTATCACTCTCCAGCTCTTCTTATATTGCTCCACAATTACCTTTACCGCTTCCTCATTCCTGTAATTCTTAGGAATTGTTATCCCAAGATAATATGAACCATTGTCAAGCACCATGCTGCTTCCTGTTGTAAAGACAAGCGCTCCCAGCATAAATAACATTGTCAATATAATAATTACCATAATAGCCATCACAACCACTCCCCTTCCTACTCAAAAGCCAACTGTTGCCTATTGTATATTTCCTCACATTTTTTCATAAACTCTTCCTTCTTCATGCCCTTCAATGATGTCTCTGTTATCAGAAGCTCCAGCTCAGCCTCAACCTTCTCCTTGTACTCACCACCAAAGTCCTGCCTGGTGCACACCTTGGCACCGTGCCGTCTGTCAATCTCAATGAAGCCCTCCGCCTTCAGCACTCCGTAAGCCTTATTGACCGTCATAACATTGATTCCTGCGTCCTGCGCCAGCTGTCTTACCGTCGGAAGACCCTCGCCCTCCTTAAGCTCCCCCCTGCCTATTCCAAGGACAATCTGGTTGCGGAGCTGTACATATATCGGGGTGTCCGAGGATGTGTTGAGTTCTATTATCATGTTGTGTTCTCCTTATCTGCCATAGCGGTATGGTGATTCGGGTGTTAGAATATGCTCAGCTAGTCCGTATGTGTATAACGTATTATATTTATGCATATCAGCTCCATTGTACGAAGCAAGATGTTCTAAGAACTCTGATATAGGTATTCTATACGTTCGCCACCGAAGCAAAGCATACATCCTTGTATGCATTGCTTCTAAAGCAGCATCCGTGCTGCTTTTGGCTAGATAATTAACAGAGTTCTAAGAACAATCTAAGCTTCTCCCAAAAGTCGTGATATGCATAAACATAATACGTTATACACGGCTGGGTATATATGGCATATTTTTACAGCCGAAACTTATTAAATACATATCTTTGTATTAGTTATAGTAATACAAACAATACAAAGTGTCAATATTAATTTTTTAATTAGTTTTTTACATAGAAATAAACACATTAAACACCACAAAAAAAGACGGCAGGATTTCTCCCACCGTCTAAGGCTTCCGTTTTTGTAATCGTTATAAAGCGGATATTGCTTATTCTGCGTTCAGATTATTTTCCCGGCTTATATTCGAATGTAAGGCTTATGCTTGTGATGTTTCCAAGCTCCTCATTGTCGACGATGCATGGAGCGACTGCGGACAGGTCGCCGTCCTCCGTTCTTGCCTCGGCAGGAACAGCCTTAACCCATGCATTGTAGATATTCATTCTTGTACACTTCTTGTCATCGCTTGTTGTGTATGGCTCTGCGACAAGCGGATATGATTTTCCGTTAATCTGCAGGTCAACAACATTGATTATGTAGCCCGGGTAGAGAAGCTCACCATTGGAAATACCAAGTGCACAGAATACGGTGCTGTTGGCATAGCCTGCTCCTGTTTTTGAAAAGTCAAGTGATACAGTATAGGTTCCCTCACCTGTAATCTTTACATCCCCAGCAACAATACCTTCTGTCTTTTCGGATGGATTGTACTCATCGCCCACACTGTAGGTCACATTCCAGTCATTAGAGTTGAACATGAGCCATGCTATAGCTTCATCCGAAGCTGCTCCTGCCGGTGTTGTGTTGTCAAGTGACTCAGGCGCTGCCGCGAGTGCTGCTGCCATCTCTGCCTTCGCATTTTCCTTTATTGTCCCATCATCAAGTGATGACTGAGCCTCATAGCTTCTCGCCTTGTAGAGCGCCTCCACATCGGTGTCAAGCCAGCTTAATGTGCTTCTCTTAAACAAGCTTGAGCAGTCCCAGAGAACAGGACAGTAATTATATAAGTCACAGTTATCAAGGAAATTGTTGATAAAGTCGCAGGTGTTATCCTTTACAGAGCCATCGCCATTGAGTGCCACGGCATACTCGCCGAATATTACTCCGTAGCCGGCATCGGTGAACTTTGTCATCATCTTCAAAAGCTCATTCTGCTTCTCATAATGCTTTATCGTTCCCCAGCTTGAAAGGCTTGCCGAACCACAGTAGGAGAACGGCTCATAGTAGTGAACAGATACAAGGAGCTTATTCTGTGCTGAGTCGGACGGCATGACATATCTGTCATCACAGGTGGTCTTGATATCCGTTCCGTATCCGGCTATAAGGAGGAATCTCTGGCTGTTGTTACCCCCTGTAGCTCTTACTGTGTCAACGAAGGTCTGGTTAATCTTATTGGTAATCTCATAGCACTCGTTTGTCGATAATGTTCCCGAATCCTTTGCTATATCCTGGTCGTTAAGACGATCCCCCAGCTCCTCGTTCGCGGACTCGAAAATAAGATAATCGGAATAGTTCTTAAATCTCTCCGCAATCTGTGTCCACATGGAAATGTACATGTCCATTGCCTTCTGTCTTGTCTTTGCGGTCGCCGAACCGAACATTCCCCACCAGCTTCCGTCCCAGTGGTCATTGACTATGACATACATATTCTCATTCATGGCATAGCCGACAATCTCCTCAACGCGCGCGAACCAGTCCTCACGGATGGTGTAATCTCCGCTCTCGAAGTTCATGGTATTAGTCCATGCCACAGGGATACGGATTGTGTCGAAGCCCGAATTCTTCATCGCAGTAATCATCTCCTGTGTGGTAACAGGCTGTCCCCACAATGTCTCATAGCTTGATACGGCAGCATTCGTGCCGAGTGAGGCATGACCATAAGCCTCCATCGTGTTTCCAAGATTGATACCGTTTCCCATCAGCTTGGTGAGCTCAACCGCGGTAAGCTCTTTTCTTATGCCCTGAAGCTTATCCCCCTTCTTAAATGCCCCAAGCTCTGCGGCTATGTAAAGCACAAGCCCCACAAGCACCAATGACAGCGCCGTGATTATAAGCGCTTTTTTAGTTTTTTCCTTCACCTTGATAACCTCCTCAATATTTTTCCGCAGCATTGCCGGCTTTTAAAAAAGCATTCAACACCAGCTTTATGTACATAATACACATATATCTAATGAATTGAAACTGTATAATCTAGTGAACTATTGTAGTTATTTTTATATAATATGATGTTGGGGTCAAAACATGCCAACTTAATGTCTGTGTGTATAACGTATTATATTTATGCATATCAGCTCCATTGTCCGAAGCAAGATGTTCTAAGAACTCTGATAAAGGTGTTCTATACGTTCGCCACCGAAGCAAAGCATACATCCTTGTATGCATTGCTTCTGAACCGGCATCCGTGTCGGTTCTGGCTAGTGTGTGAACAGAGTTCTAAGAACATCTAAGCTTCTTCCAAAAGTCGTGATATGCATAAATATAATACGTTATACATGCTAAGTTTATAGCACATGTTTTGACCCCAACATCATAATATTTATTCTGTATTGATTATGTCATATTTACTGTCCCTGCATAGTATATATTAAGGTTATAATCTTACACATTTTAATAATAATGGAGGAACACATGGCAACATTCTATAATCAGGCTACTCTTTCCTATAATGGAAATACAACAACCTCAAATATCACAACCGGTGAACTTGTAGAAATCCTTAGTGCAACCAAAACCGCCGTCACGGATACCTACCAGTCCGAAGGACGCATAACCTACGTTGTCAGCATAGTCAACACGGACACTGAAGATTTTACAGGACTTACCGTCACAGACAATCTCGGCGCATACACATACAACGCTCAGACTCTCACACCTCTTGACTACGTTGAAGGGTCTGTCAAATATTTTACAAACGGAGTATTACAGGCGGCTCCTGTGCTAACAGCGACCTCCCCTCTCACCATAACAGGAATCACTGTTCCTGCTGGTGGAAATACAACCATTGTATATGAGACGGATATCAATGACTTCGCCCCTCTCGACACAGAAGCATTCATCACCAACATTGCCACAATAACAGGTCCGGGACTCGCAGCACCAATCACAGCCTCTGAGACAGTAAACGCTGAGGCAAATGCTTTTCTTACAATAAGCAAATCTCTCACGCCTTCCACAGTCACAGAAAACGGTCAGCTCACCTACACCTTTATCATACAGAATTCCGGCAACACGGAGGCAGGAGAAGCAGATAGTGTTGTGCTCACTGATACTTTTCTTCCTATACTCAAGGATATCACCGTCACCTTCAACGGCACTACATGGACAGAACCTGCCAACTACACCTACAATGAGGCATCCGGACTGTTCACAACCATTGCCGGACAGATAACCGTCCCTGCGGCAACCTACACAAGGGATACCGCAACCGGTGCATTGGTTATCAATCCGGGGGCAAGCACTCTTACTGTAACCGGAACGATATAATACCTTCTTTAGAATATGAGTAATCTGAACACGCGTTACAGGCGCATATAGCCAAAAGCCCCTGCGGATGGCATATTGCCATCCGCAGGGGCAAAGCTTTGCAATACCAGCTGTGCTATATCCTTCTTCCGTGTTTTTTCTTCCTTCTTTCAGGCATTCTTTCATGTATTACATCCGTATCCAGCCACTGCTGAAGCTTCTCGATGAGAAGCGTAAGATACCTGAAAAGGGATTCCGTCGCTATGGCAAATACTACTGCAAGCATTATACACTCAGTCGACATAGGGCTCATATAAAACAGGCTCTTTAGTACCGTGCTTGAAAATGCGAGTCCAATCGCACAGAATATAAATACGGTGAAGGTAAGCTTATTAAAGGGCTTACTTATCTTATACATAATCATAAATCCGACAATTGCAAGCAGAAGTGTAGCCGCAGTCGCAATACCGTCCGAGTCAAGGCTGAAGGTATTTCCGAATACCACCAGTGCGCCGACACATATTACATCGGTAAGTCCACCGGGAAGTGCCTTAAGAAGCACATTTTTCATAAAATGACCTTCAATTCTCTTCTTGTTAGGCTGCAGTGCAAGGAAGAATGATGGTATTCCTATTGTGAACATCGCGATAAGCGATATCTGTGCAGGCTCAAGCGGATATGTCACAGCGGCAATTATCGAGCACAACGCCATAATAAATGAGAAAATATTCTTTACAAGGAAAAGACTTGCCGATCGCTCAATATTGTTTACAACACGCCTTCCCTCAAGTACAACAGAAGGCATTTTTGAAAAATCCGACTCAAGAAGTACAACCTGCGCCGCCTGAGCTGCCGCTTCACTTCCCGATGCCATGGCAATACTGCAATCCGCATCCTTAAGTGCAAGAACATCATTGACACCGTCTCCCGTCATCGCCACAGTGTTACCCTGTCTCTGCAATGCACCCACGATAAGCCGCTTCTGTTCAGGCGAAACACGCCCGAATACGACATACCTGGCGGCAGCCTCATATATATCCTTGTCGGAATGAAGTGTCGAAGCATCAATATACCTCTCTGCACCGTCAATACCTGCACGTAGCGCAACCTCGGACACTGTCACAGGATTATCCCCTGATATAACCTTAATCCGTACATCCTGCTCGGCAAAATATCTGAATGTCTCCCTGGCATTCTCCCTTATCGGATTAGCCAAAACAACAAGTGCAAGCGGATTCACCTTCTCTGTCAACGGCTTTCCGTCTATGACACCATAATATCGTGCGAATACAAGAACTCTTGCTCCTGTTTTTGAAAAACCTTCTATGGTATCCTTATATCCGCCATAAGCTTCCCTGAGCACCATCTCCGGCGCTCCAAGTACATAAGCACCTTCCTGATATGTAACGGAGCTATATTTTAATGCGGAGGTAAAACCGGTATGTGACACAGCTCTTTTACCTGTTGTCTCATTGAAAGCTTCCTTGAGCGCATTCATTGTAATATTGTCATTTCCCATGACAGAGACAAAGTCGGCAAGCATACCCTCTATATCAGCCTTATCCCCACCGTTAAGTGCGCACACCTCCTGAACGGACATCTTATTCTCTGTGATTGTTCCGGTCTTGTCCACGCACAGAACATTCACGCGCGCAAGTGTCTCGATACTCTTCATATCATGCAGCAGCACCTTCTGCGTGGCAAGACGTATTGTGCTGACAGCTAGTGCGACACTTGTGAGCAGGTAAAGTCCCTCGGGAATCATTCCTATAACTGCCGCAACCATGGCTGTCACCGCGTCCGGGAAGCTCTCCATATTCACATTCATGCCCTGCCACAGCAGAAGTACTCCCATCGGGATGATACATATTCCAACCCACTTTAAAAGGTTGTTGAGCGAACGTATCATTTCAGACTCTTCCCCTGAGCCCATTGACTTTGCTTCCATGGTAAGCTTTGAAATATATGAATCGCGCCCTACATTCTCAAGCCTTGCCCTGCACCCGCCCGAAACCACAAAGCTTCCGCTCATGAGTGGAGCGCCCTCCTGCTTAACAATATCATCTGATTCACCTGTAAGCAGTGCCTCATTGACAAGCACGCTTCCTGACAACACTATGGCATCGGCACATATCTGACTCCCCGCTGTAAATATTACAACATCGTCTGCAACCAGCTCCTGGGTATTTATTACACTTATCTGTCCGTTTCTTACTACCTTTGTCATCGGAGCGTTGAGCATGTTCATCTTATCAAGCACCTTCTTGGCTCTCAGCTCCTGAAAAATTCCTATCGCCGAATTGGCAAATATAACCGGAAGAAATGTAAGGTTCCTGAATGAGCCGACTATGATAAGTAATACTCCCAACACCACAAAAATAAGGTTAAAATATGTGAATGTATTGGAAATAATTATATCTTTGACCGACTTGGTACATGAATCCATGGCTTCATTATACCATCCTGCATTATAATGCTCGGCTGCCTGTTCATCTGAAAGTCCATTTTCAGCATCAGGCTCATATCTTGTAATCTCTCCCCTTTTTACAAGCTGTTCCTGCTGCCTTTTTATCCGCTGTTCGTCAAGTCTTTCCTGAAGACTTTTAAATAACCTTCTTTTCCCGCTCACAGTTTTTTATCTCCTCTAATTTGGTTGAAATTCTTGATTTCACAAGCTCACATATCTCCGGCTTTTTCATTCCCTGATATTCGTTATAATATATAGGCCGGAGGTAATGAACCTGTGTTGTGACCTTCTCAAAAGTGTTGCTGTTCATCGACTTATATGAGTCATACACAACCACCGGAACAATAGGTCCCTTACTCGCCTGGCTGCATGCGAAGCATCCGCTGAAAAATTCCTGAAGCTCATTATGATTGTCAGCATATCCACCCTCCGGGAAAATAAGGAAATTCTGTCCCTCCTTAACTCTATCCGAGACTTCCTTGATTGAACGCACCTTAGCCCTTATATCGGTAAGGTCTATCGCAACTCCATTGATAAGTCCGCACACCTGCCTGCTTAAGAATCTGCTCGCCTGCTTTTTCTCCCACAACACACCACAAGGCCTGTCAAGTGATAACAGTATCCCAAGTGCATCATACTTGCCCTGGTGGTTTCCGTACATAATATATCCCTGGTCATCGGGAATATTCTCCGCTCCATACACTAACGTCTCAGTTCTCGCCCTCTTCTTCATGTGCCCTACAATCTTCATCGCAAATGCGAATTTCTCTTCATCCGTATACTTTTCAGGGTGCCTCAGCATATACTCCGCCTTAGGAACGGCGTACATAACATAAAATAAGCTTGATACCACCACCCATTTAAACCTTAAGTTCAGCAATCCTTTTCCTCTCCTTTTCCTGACCCGGGACACCGCACGGAGCACTACCCTTGCCCTGTTCTCCGTGAAGCAATATCTTATAAAGAATACCATATTTTCCAACATTGTGCAAATATGTGTTTTCTCCTCCCGCCACTGACGGCGATTTTATTAATTCAGTAATATGATGTTGTGGTCAAAACATGTGCTATAAACTTAGCATGTATAACGTATTATATTTATGCATATCACGACTTTTGGAAGAAGCTTAGATGTTCTTAGAACATCTTGCTTCGTACAACGGAGCTGATATGCATAAATATAATACGTTATACACTCGTAAATTAAGTTGGCATGTTTTGACCCCAACATCGTAATATTTTCAAATTATACTTTTTTATATTTTCAATACATGATACAATACTAAAAAACTTGTAAAAGGAGACACACTCACAATGAATTTTCTGGAAGAACGTATCGTTAAGGATGGAATTGTCAAGGAGGGAAATATTCTTAAGGTTGACAGCTTTTTGAATCATCAGATGGACACACAGCTTTTCAGGCAGATGGGTGAAGAATTTAAGAAGCGCTTTGACGGAAAGCCAATCAATAAGATTCTTACCATCGAAGCCTCAGGTATCGGTATTGCATGTGTTGTTGCCATGAGCTTTAATGTTCCTGTTGTATTTGCAAAGAAATCAAAGAGTGTCAATATTGACGGCGATATGTTCGTCACAGAGGTTGAATCATTTACACATAAGAATAAGAATCAGGTTATCGTATCCAAGAAGTTTTTAAGTCCTGATGACCACGTTCTCATTATTGATGATTTCCTTGCAAACGGCTGTGCACTTCAGGGACTCATCTCCATCTGCAATGATGCAGGTGCCTCTGTGGAAGGTATTGGCATTGCCATCGAAAAAGGCTTCCAGCCGGGCGGTCAGGTTATAAGAAATCTCGGATATCAGCTTGAATCACTCGCAATTGTTGACGGCATGGATGCTTCCACAGGCTCCATCACATTCCGCAGCAGCAACCGGATAAGTTAATATACCAATCACAACATTACCTACCAAACAGGAGAACATAAAGATGAAAAATAAAAATACTGTCAAGCATGACGCATCAATTAACAATATATACTCCCTGAACGGACGCGTCCCTATAATGAAAGCTATTCCCTTCGGACTGCAGCATATTCTCGCAATGTTCGTGGCCAATATTGCGCCTATACTTATAGTCGGTGCCGCAAGCGGACTTGACTCCACAGAGCTTGCAGCCCTTATCCAGAGTGCCATGATGATTGCAGGTATCGGTACACTCATCCAGCTCTTTCCATTATGGAGAATCGGTTCAGGACTTCCGATTGTCATGGGTATAAGCTTCACCTTCGTATCAATATGCTGTTATATAGGCGCTGTTTACGGATACGGTGCCGTTATGGGGGCTGTCCTCATAGGAGGAATAATTGAAGGTCTTTTAGGCTTGTTTGCGCGCTACTGGATGAAGCTGATCACCCCTGTAATCGCAGCAACCGTTGTCACCGCCATCGGCTTCTCACTTCTCTCCGTAGGCTCAACATCCTTCGGCGGCGGAAGCGGAAGTGCCGATTTCGGTTCAGCGAAGAACTGGATTCTCGGAAGCATAACACTTGTATGCTGTATAGGCTTCAATATCCTTGCAAAATCATACTTCAAGCAGCTGTCTGTTTTATTCGGGCTTGTTGTCGGATATATCGTTGCAATATTCATGGGAATGGTAGACTTCTCATCACTCTCCGGTACGGGCATTATCGCATTTCCTCATTTTATGCCGTTTAAGCTGGAGTTTCGTTTAGACGCAATATTTTCCGTTGTTCTCATATTCCTCGTATCCGCAACGGAGACAATCGGAGATACAACGGCACTTGCTGCAAGCGGCTTAAAACGTGATGTTACACAGAAGGAAATATCAGGCTCCCTTGCCTGTGATGGCTTTGTAAGCTCTGTTTCAGCCCTGTTTGGCTGTCTGCCGATAACATCGTTCAGCCAGAATGTCGGTCTTGTGGCTATGACTAAGGTTGTAAACCGTTTTACAATAGCTACAGGTGCCATTATCATGCTTCTTGCAGGCATATTTCCGATTTTCGGAGCGCTCCTTGCCACACTGCCGGACGCAGTTCTCGGCGGATGTACAATAATGATGTTCGGAACAATCGTTATCAGCGGAATACAGATGCTTGGACGCTGCGGTTACTCCCAGAGAAATGTCACGATAGCGGCACTGTCACTCAGCATAGGAATAGGCTTCACTCAGGTTCCTGAGCTGTTCGCCCTCTTCCCTTCAATAATACAGAATGTATTTGCACAGAACTGTGTTGCGGTAGTATTCGTGGTTGCCATAATACTCAATCTCATTCTTCCTAAAAACATGGAAGCCGATATAATATAATATAATATATTATATTATATGATACTGTATAATTTGAAAATTTAAAGAAAATGAGGGATTACCTTTAACAGGTACTCCCTCATTTTCTTTATGAACTTCTCTTAAGCCTCTATAGCCTTACCGGCCGGCTTCTTTACATCCTGAGCCGCGGCCTTATACTGATGTAAATGCCTTCCATGACCTGACTGCTCACACCTTCCACAGTACTTTCCCTTGTATGACACTGGAAGGATATTATTGCACCTCAGACACCTTCTGAGATAATTCTTCTTATTTCCGTTAAGCTCCTCATTTATAAGCTTTTCCGTATCCTGCTTCGCTGTCTCTAACCGCTCTACCTCCGTAATTTTTCCCATACGTCTTGAAAACTGGCTGTACAAATCAAGCTGCTTATAATAGCTCTCTGCCTTTTCTAACAATGTGACAGCATATACATTGTCAAACTCAGGAAATTCCAGAGACACATCCGCATTATAATTGAGACAATATGACAGCCACAAACCGGCACATTGCTCATTGTTAATGTCCATATCGCATGACAGCAGCTCAAAAAGTCTCCTGTTATCATCAAAGCCTTCTATCCTTTTCCTGTGAGGATATAGCATTCTATATTTCAATACATACTCTTTTATATCTATCTTACGCACTGTACTGCTTTCAGGCTGTAATCTGTCCCATTCCTCGAGAATTATGTCAAGCGGTCCATCTATATCAAGAAGAGCGCCCGGAAAGCCTATTCTTACATAACTGACCTGATGATTCATGCCATACTGCTCTTTAAGTATATCTATATTCCCCCGGCTTGTCGATGTCACATATCCATAATCATATATTCCTCTTCTTCCGGCACGTCCTGCAATCTGTCTTATCTCATACTCATTGAGCTGCCTCCTGTGCGCACCATCAAACTTGGATATGTTCATAAATACAATACGCCTTATCGGCAGATTAACTCCAAGACCTATCGCATCCGTTGCGACTACGACCTCCGTCTCACCCGACAAAAACATCTCAAACTGTCTCTTTCTTATCTGTGGCGGCAGGCTTCCATATATCGTACTTACTTTTATTCCCTTCTGCTCAAGACGCGCAGCCACATCCAAAACCTCTTTTTTGGAAAACAGTATGAGCGCATCGCCACGCGTTATATCTGTATTAATATTGTAAGGTCTGTCCTCAAATATAAGCTGTGTAGTTCTCTCATGGCGGATAATCTCATATTTCTCATTATAGTTGTCGAGAATACTGCATACTATATTCTCAACCTCCGGTGCCATGCAAAGATGTATCTCATCTGCCTGAAGCCTGAGTATCAGATTAAGCCATATATGACCCCGGTAAGGATCATTTATCATCTGCACTTCGTCTATCACCGCAATATCATACATCTCATACGGCTCCACCATCTCGACAGTCGCAGCTATGCATCTGCTGTTATCGGTATAATACTGCTCCTGCCCGGTCACCATATTGCATGGCACCCCTGCCTCCACCATTTTATCATAAACTTCAAGTGCTAAGAGTCTTAACGGACCTGCATATACACCTTTAGCCGCACTCTTCAAACGCTCAATCGCCGTATAGGTCTTTCCGCTGTTCGTTCCCCCTATATGAAGTATGAACCGCCTTTCACCATGGTGCTTCAATTCATCTGTATCTTTCGCCTGTAATTTGAGAACATTGGCAACTTCATCATCAAGCTTATCTGTAATATGCCTTACATATCTGCCGTACAATTCATACACACTGTTTTTCGCCAGATTGTCCTGTGAATTGAGCAGGTATTCCAGAAATTCTTCACTCCATCTGCACCGGCTTATATACTCAAAATCCAAATCCGCTATTCTTTTAAGATAATTACACACCTCATGGTTATCAAACTTATGGAATATCCGGTTATTCTTGTAGAGCCTTAAAGCCTCCGTCTTCTGAAGCGCCTTTAGCGCAAGACCTTTTTTCTCGGACACGGCAATTCCGTTCTCTACAGATTTCTTTATTCTGGCAGCCATACCATAAGAGTGTATTGGCTTTAGTTTAGCTTTTTCTATATCATTTATGTATCTTTTATCAAACACTTTTCTTGCGTCTTCTGTCAAATATCAGCCACACCTCCCTCATTTTCTCTACTATTGATGTTTTGTTTAATTATATCACATCGTGTTTAAAACAAACAGATGTAAATTAATAATTTATGGATTAATGTGGATTATGGAGTATAATTATGATGTTGGGGTCAAAACATGCCAACTTAATTTACGAGTGTATAACGTATTATATTTATGCATATCAGCTCCGTTGTACGAAGCAAGATGTTCTAAGAACATCTAAGCTTCTTCCAAAAGTCATGATATGCATAAATATAATACGTTATACATGCTAAGTTTATAGCACATGTTTTGACCCCAACATCATAATTATATAATAATTAAAACCGACTTCACAAGGAGGATGCAATGACATCACAGGAATTAAAGAATACCCTCAGGGATATAGACCATAAGAGTTATCCCGCATACAAAGCACTTCGCGGCAGCTACAGCTTCAACGGCTATACACTCAACATTGAACATGTACAGGGCGATCCCTTCGCTGCACCTTCACAGCTAAGTATCCATGTCCCGCTGTCGACTGCCGGCTATCCTGAATACTGCACGGCAAATCCTACAGCAGCAACGGCGCTCTGCGATTTTCTGCTGCGCAGCTTCTTCACAGCAGTACAGCACTATTCATTTCAGGCAAAAGGCTCAGGAAAGAGCGGGCTTATAGAGGTATCCCATCCCGGACAGGAGCTGCTTGAAAGGAGCGACTGTGAAATCGCGGGGGACAAGCTAATTGTAAGATTCTTCGTCGGTTTTCCGGCAAACGGAAGAAACATCAACGCGGGTGAACTGGACAAGATAATTTTCACCTTCCTTCCCGAGTGTGTTGAGAAGGGACTTCTCTACAAAAATCTTAACGCGGACAGATTGAAAAATTGGATATATCTAGCCGAAGATCAGGCGGAAATCCGCAGACAGCTCACCGGAATGTCACTTGCCGCATTCGTCGCAGACGGCTCAATACTTCCGAGAGAGAGCGGCATTTCACAAAAGCCAATGAAATCGGCGGTTGCCTTCTCCTCCCCCGGCACTCTGCGCGTAAAGCTTAACCTTCCGCACCATGGAGAGATAAGCGGCATGGGAATCAAAAAAGGCATAACCCTCATAGTCGGCGGAGGTTACCACGGCAAATCAACCCTTCTCAATGCCCTTGAGCTTGGCATATATGACCACATTGCCGGAGATGGACGTGAGTATGTCATCACCGACAATACCGCAATAAAGCTTCGTGCTGAGGACGGACGTTTCATAAAGGATGTCGATATCTCACTTTTTATAAATGACCTTCCAAATAAAAAGGATACCCACTCATTCTGCACCGAAGATGCCAGCGGAAGCACTTCACAGGCTGCCGGTGTAATAGAGGGGATTGAAGCCGGAACCTCTTTATTCCTTATTGATGAGGATACCTGTGCCACCAACTTCATGGTGCGCGATGCGTTCATGCAGAGAGTAATAAGCTCGGACAAGGAACCTATCACGCCTTTTACCGCGCGCGCAAGGGAACTGTATGAGAAATCCGGAAGCTCCACAATCCTTGTAGCCGGAAGCTCCGGAGCCTTCTTCCATATCGCGGACACTATCATCCAGATGGACAACTACAATGCCGTGGATATAACCGACCGTGTTAAAAGTATTGCCGCAGAATTTTCCCTTCCAAGGGACACCGTCTCAGCCTACACTGAGCCTGCAAGCCATCGCATTATGACAAAGGATCCTCAGGGAGCACCTAAGCGCCGTGATTACCGCACAGGTGCAGTAAAACAGAATGAACCTGATACACTTAAGGTAAAGCTCCTGTCGCGCGACAGCTTCCTCATCGGAAAACAGACCATGGATTTAAGGTATGTTGAACAGCTTATTGACTCTGAACAGACTGCCGCTCTGTCCATGCTGTTAAAATACACCGTTGAACACCTTATCGACGGAAAGCGCACCGTCATGGCAATAGTCGATGAGCTGTATAAGCTATATGAGAAAAACGGTTTCTCCGTATTCATGGATGGCAGACCTCTGTCCGGCGGATATGCAATGCCTCGCAGACAGGAGCTTGCGGCATGCCTTAACAGATACAGACGGGCGTAAAACAACGCAATGCCAGTCTTTAATTTTTAAAATATGCAGGATTCGGGTGTAAAAACATGTCAATTTAGTTTATGAGTGTATAACGTATTATATTTATGCATATCAGCTCCGTTGTCCGAAGCAAGATGTTCTAAGAACTCTGATAAAGGTATTCTATACGTTCGCCACCGAAGCAAAGCATACATCCTTGTATGCATTGCTTCTAAAGCAGCCTCCGTGCTGCTTTTGGCTAGCTACGAAACAGAGTTCTAAGAACATCTAAGCTTCTCCCAAAAATCGTGATATGCATAAATATAATACGTTATACACAGCTAGGTATATACAGCATGTTTTGACACAGAATCTATATAGCAGAATATAAATACCTAATTAATCAAAAAACGTATGTCCGTTTACATTCGGACATACGTTTTTATTGATGTATTGAAAATCTACCTCAATCAGATTATCTCTGTACTCTTGCGCCTGCGCCGCCCATGATAGCTTCAACTTCCTTCTTAGTAGCCATTGTTGTATCACCAGGTGTTGTCATGGCAAGTGCACCGTGAGCTGCACCGTAGTTAACAGCTAACTCAGCATCGCCTGTAGTCATAAGGCCATATACAAGACCTGATGCGAATGAGTCTCCGCCACCAACACGGTCCATAATCTCAAGACCCTTGTAATCCTTAGCCTTGTAGATCTCACCGTCTGCCCAGCAGATTGCGCTCCAGTCATTAACTGTAGCAGTCTTAACTGTACGAAGAGTTGTAGCAACAGCCTTGAAGTTAGGATATGTCTTAGCTGCCTCGTTGATCATCTTCTTGTAGCCGTCAAGGTTGAGCTCCTTGAGGTCTGCATCATTTCCCTCGATCTCGAAACCGAGACATGCTGTGAAGTCCTCCTCGTTACCGATCATAACATCAACGTACTTAGCGATCTCCTTGTTAACTTCCTGAGCCTTAGCCTGTCCGCCGATAGCGTCCCACATAGATGGTCTGTAGTTAAGGTCGTAGGAAACGATTGTTCCGTACTTCTTAGCTGTCTTGATAGCTGCAAGAACTGTCTCGCATGACTGCTCGGATAATGCTGCGTAGATACCGCCTGTATGTAACCATCTTACTCCAAGTGTTCCGAAGATGTAATCGAAATCGAAATCCTCAGGAGTAGCCTGTGCGATAGCTGTGTTAGCTCTGTCAGAGCAGCCCTTAGCGCCACGGATACCGAAGCCACGCTCTGTGAAGTTGATACCGTTACGGCATAATCTTCCGATACCATCTGTCTTCTTCATGTAAATAAGATCTGTAGCAACGCCGCCCTGCTCAATGAAGTCTATCATTAAAGCACCTACCTCATTGTCAGCGAAAGCTGTGATGACACCTGATCTTAAACCGAAGCACTTATGAAGTCCACGAACTACATTGTACTCTCCGCCGCCTTCCCAAGCACGGAACTGTCTTGCTGTACGGATTCTTCCCTCACCCGGATCAAGACGTAACATAACCTCGCCTAATGATACAGCGTCATACTTGCACTCGCTAGCTGGTCTTAAATTTAAATTCATCGCTCTGCCTCCATTTTCTGACCTGAAAGGTCATGAATAATTGTTTTTGTAAGTTATTACGCCGCCCTGCGGCATACGTTATCCGTATTATAGCATAAAAATGTAAGTGCTTTCAAGAGTTTGTTCAGAAGTTAATATTTTCACAAAGTATTTTGATAATTTACCAGTTTAAAACAAAACTTTGCTATGGAAAATACTTTCACACAATGTTATACTGTATACAAACGATAAAAATAATATAAAGGTGGTACTCAAATGAATCCTGATTCTAATTTAACAGCATTAGCGCGCAACAACAGAACATGTATGATTGCACATACTGCCACAGCCGGCGTTATGCTTCTTCTCCTGTTTTTACAGGCTGCCACTCGCGGGATTAATCCTGCCGTGTTAACCATCTCATGTATTCTCGGAATAGCTCCCGTAGCTGCGGAGCTGCTTTACTGGAGGAAAAACCATGAGACAACCGCTATCCGCCATCTCGTCGGAAACGGCTTTGCGGTGTTTTTCACATTCTACATATACACCTCCACAACCTTCATGGTTTCCGTATTCGTAATACCTATGATAGTTGTGATATCGCTGTACAACAACAAAAAATTCTCTCTTCTCGTAAATACCGGCGTTGTGATTGAAACAATAATCCTGGCTGTCATTGGCATCCAATCAGGAAAATATTCATATCCCGATTCCGACACAGCAATAATACATATTATCTTCGTCATACTTGTAGCAGTCTATTCCTATATCACCTCTGCCACCTTAAATACGAATGAGAAACAGAAGCTCGACGCAATCACCGCCTCAAAGAATGATACAGAGAAGCTTCTTTCGGATATTTCCAATCTCTCCACAAAAATGCAGGAGGGAATAGAATATATCCACAATGAGCTCTCACTTCTCAACAATGGTTCCTCTGTCACCGTGTCTGCCATGCAGGATGTATCTGCCGGAGCTATGGATACCGCGAATGCCGTTCAGAAACAGCTCCTTCAGACAGAGGCTATCCAGAAGCAGGTCAGCACAGTAAGCAGTATCTCAGAAAACATACATTCCAGCATGGAACATACCATCTCCGTGATTGATGACGGACTAAACGATGTGAATACACTTGTGTCACAGGTAGATGATTCGGTTCATAACGGTGTTGATGTCAGTGAAAAACTCAAAGAGCTTGACCACCACATAAAGGAGATGAACTCCATCATCGACCTCATCAGTGACATCACCTCACAGACGAGCCTCCTCGCCCTGAACGCGAGCATTGAGGCTGCCCGTGCCGGTGATGCCGGCCGCGGTTTTTCAGTTGTCGCATCCGAAATCTCCCACATGGCGGGACAGACCAGTGAAGCAACTGAGCATATCACAGACATAATAAATAACTTTGCGGCAACCATAACCGAAGTGGTCCGAGTAATCACCCGCATGATTGACGGAATAAATACAGAGAAACAATCCACAAGCAATACAGCCGGAATATTTGATCTCATCAAGTCCAACAGTGTATCCGTCCGCGAACAGCTTGATGAGCTCACTGAAAATGTAATGGAGCTCAAGGCTGCCAACAGTGCGATATCCGATTCCATACAGACAATCTCAGCCGTCTCCGAAGAGGTATCTGCACACTCAAGCCAGACACTCAATCAGGAGAACGAAAACACTGAGATTCTTAAGCGTATTGATTCTAAAATGCAGGAGCTTATAAAGCTGACTGATAACAGATAAACAGCTCTAATTCCTGTTCTTCTTGATGATGCCGACAACCTTATGCATTGTATTTATCATTGCTGAAAGTTCGTCGGCATCAACCTGTTCCTCTATCTCGTCGAAGCAGCGCTTCATGTAATCGCGTTCCTCCTCCATAAGTCTGTGTGCTGTCTTGGTAAGCTCTACATAGGTCTTGCTCTTCTCCACATTAGTTTTCCAATCAATATATCCCTTATCCTGAAGCTTCTGAACCGCCTTCGAGATGTCCTGGATTGACATATTCATCATCTCGGCAAGCTCCCACAGATAAGCCCCGCTCTCATGCTGCGAGCTCTTACTGCAATGCTCGATATAATACAAGAAAAGGTAGTCAGCACGCTTAACCGAACTGAATACCTTATCCACATCAAAAGTCTGTACAAAAAAATCTTCAATCGCTGATCTGCTTAATTCATGCATTGGCAATACCTCCATCTTCTTAATATTATATCAGTGATGTTGGGGGCAAAACATGTGCTATAAACTTAGCATGTATAACGTATTATATTTATGCATATCACGACTTTTGGAAGAAGCTTAGATGTTCTTAGAACATCTTGCTTCGTACAACGGAGCTGATATGCATAAATATAATACGTTATACACTCGTAAATTAAGTTGGCATGTTTTGACCCCAACATCATATCAGTTACATTATATGAAAACATGAGACAAAATACAAATAAAAAAAAGATAAATTACTTTTATTCACGTCTTGATATCTCATTCCCACTCTGTTTACACCTTGCCTTGTCAATGTACATGTTCTCGTCCGCCTGCTTTACTATCTCCCTTACATTCCTGCCTTTACCACTGGAATAGCCTACGGCACTTGAAATTTTGAATGCATTATCCGTTCTCACCTCAGGCATTCTCTTTCTCACCGCTGCGACCATATCCTTAGCCTGCTCATCACCTGCATTATCCATTATCATAACGAATTCATCGCCTCCATTAGGCTAAATTAACTATATGTTCCTATACCGGTATTTCCACTTTCCCACTATAAATTATCTGTTGAATAATACTGTGTTCTTCTATTTTTTAATACTTTTTTTACATGGAAATATGCCGGTATAAGGAATGCATCCGCGAATATCCAGGCAATCGGGCTTCCGAGGCATACTCCGGTAAAGCCTATCATAGGAACAAGAACGAAGCCCGCAAGCGACCTTGCAACCATCTCAAGCACCCCCGCCAATATCGCAAACGAGGCGAAGCCCATTCCCTGAATAAGGAACCTCACAATGTTTACAAGCGCAAGCGGAAAATAGAATGCCGTATTCCATATAAGGAACTGTCTTACCTGATGTATTATCTCCTGTTCGCCGCCATCGACAAAGAGCTGTGCCAGAAGGCCGCCTCCGAATACCGCTGTCAGTACCGCTATAACAGCATATACCGCACCTAACAGCACGCATGAAGCAAGTCCATTATCAAGGCGGTCAAGCTTTCCTGCACCGACATTCTGTCCTCCGTAGGTTGCCATCGTTGACCCCATCGCATCATAAGGGCATGCAAGGAAATTACACACCTTTCCGGCTGCCGTAACTGCCGCAACCGCTGATGAACCAAGAGTATTGGTTGCCGTCTGCAATATAACGCTTCCTATCGCTGTTATTGAATACTGAAGTCCCATCGGCACACCCATCGCGCAGAGCGAACCCATCATGTGGGCATTGACAGCCCACTCATCCTTCCGGATATGGAGTATATCGAACTTCTTTATCATGTACCACAGACAGCCCACACCTGCCACCACCTGCGCTATCGCGGTTGCCCACGCAGCTCCGGCAACACCCAGCTTCAGTACAATTATAAAGAACAGGTCAAGTCCTATATTGACAATCGAAGAAATGACAAGAAAGATAACCGGTGTCCTGCTGTCGCCAAGCGCTCTTATAACTCCGGACACAATATTGTACAGGAACGTGAACGGTATTGCGGCAAATATAATCACAATATACTGATATGAAAAATCAATTATATCTTCAGGTGTCCTCATAAGCTCCAATATCTGTCTGCACAGCACTACGGTCACTAATGTAAGAACCACCGAAAAAGCTATTCCAAGCCATGCACAGTTGGCCACATATTTTCTCATTCCCTTATAGTCACCTGCGCCGAATTTGTGTGCAACCGGAATCGAAAAGCCATTGCACACACCCATACAGAAGCCGATAACAAGGAAATTGACTGAACCCGTAGCGCCTACACCTGCAAGCTCGTCAACGCCCAAAAAGCGTCCCACAATAACCGTGTCCACCAGATTATAAAACTGCTGAAATAAAAATCCACAAAGAAGAGGCAGAGCAAAACCCACAATCAGCTTCATTGGATTTCCCTTTGTCATATCCTTCGTCATCTCAAAAATCTCCTTAATTTACAATAAATACCCTTTTACATTAATTCTTCAGCTTCATCTGATGTATTTTTTATATGATTTACAGCAGCCTTAACCTGCTGTACAAATTCAAGATTCTTCTGACTCTGCTCATATACCTGCTCAGCACTCACCGTAACCTCCTCGGTAACAGCCGACAACTGGGATATATTCTCGACAATCTTATTGTTAGACTCAGAAAGCCCGTTCACCTGCTTGTTGACATCATCGACATGACCTATAAGCTTCTCCATATTCTCATTAAGACTCTTAAATGATTCGCTTGCTGTCTCAATCTTCCCGCTCTGCACGCCTGCCGCTGCTATCGTTCCCTTAACCGACTCAGCGACCTCATTGGCATCAGTGCTCAGTTCATTGGCAATTCTTGTAATGTCCTCGGTCGATTTTTTGGTCTGCTCCGCCAGCTGTCTTATCTGCTCTGCGACAACCGCAAAGCCCCTTCCGGCATCCCCGGCACGGGCGCTCTCAATAGATGCATTGAGTGCAAGAAGGTTGGTCTGACCCGAAATGTTAAGAATCATTCCCGCAATCTTTCCCACCTCTTCCGTTCTCTCCTGAAGCTTACGCATAGCCTCGCTGACCGTCTCGTTGGTAACAGCAATATCAGCCGACTGTGTCTTAAGCTCCTCCATAAGCTCCATGTTCATCTTCACGCTCTTATTGGAATCCTCTGCAAGCTTCACCATCTCCTCAGAGGTTCTGCCCGTCTGTGTTATTGCAGCATTGATGATGGATGTCATGTTATTCTGCTCCTGAATGCTTGCGGCAGTATTATTCGTTGCGGCAGTGATGTCCTTCATGCTGCCGGCGACGCTCTGTGTGCTTTCTAAAAGCTCATCCATAAGCTCGGTACTCTTAGCTGTATCTGCGTTGACACTCTTTGATATATCCATAACCTTGTTTAAAAAACTCTTAAGATTGTTCTGCTCCTCCTTCGTGGCGCCCATGGCATCATCATTAAAAGCAATTATTACCTTCCCGACATTGAGAATGGCTATACCGATAAATACAGTTAATATGATTTCACAAAAGCCGCTGACATTCATGACAAATACGCCTTTTTTTATCTGTACCGCAGTCACGATGGCATACAGAACCGCCATTCCCACTGCCGTTTTTGTAAGCCCCTTCTTATCAAAATATGGAATCTGAAGCAAAAATATTGCAATGATTGCAAAGCTTATAAAACGTGCATCCGACTGAACTCCTACAAGAAGGAACTCAATCCCTACTTCATAAGTTGCAATTATCTTAAGCTGCTTCGTTGCCCTGTTACGCATGTAAATAACTGTATTAGCAATTGTGAATGCTGCCATCACCACGGTATTACCATATACAGTCATGGCTGAAATACTGCTCATAACCATCTTAAGCCACAGATATACAATAAATGAGCCGCCAAGAACTACTGTTGCAATAATATAGAACCTGTTCATCCTTCTGTATCTCTCTGTCATGTCATTATACCTGTACTTCTTAACTTCCATCGCAAATCCTCCCATATTGTATTTTATAGTGTCTTATTTTTGTAGTACTTTAGTTACATTGTAGATTATAATTCAAACTTAATCCTTTTTCCAGAACTTTTATAAATCTTCCTCATTTTTTTTACTGATTATTTGCCTGTTTCCGCACAGCACTTTTCCAGGCAGCAATGCCAAGCTTCTTCCTGACAATAATATAGCACATGACCTGAAAAACTATGGTAACAAACCATGATGCCGGGTAGGATATGAACAGTATGTCAATTGAGCGGTGAAACGGAAATACTCCATATATCCATACCAGCCTTGTTCCGACCGTTCCTACAACCGAAAGAAGCATCGGAACAGTAGAATATCCCATGCCACGGAGCGCCCCCGGGAAAAGATCCATTATGCCGCACAGAAAATATGTAATGGTCGTAAATCTCAGAACCTCCATACCCGCCTTAACAACCTCAGCTTCATCCGTATATATCCACAGAAGCTTATTTCCAAAAAAATAAGCGCTGCAGCCTAACGTGAGCGCTACCGTCATTGACAGACCAATGCACTCTAACAGAACCCTTGTCATCCTCTTATAATTTCCAACACCGAAATTCTGGCTTGTGAAGCTCATGCATGCCTGTGTAACGGAATTGACCGATGCAAACAGAAAACCGAATACATTATTAGCCGCAGTGTACCCCGCCATCGCTATTGAGCCGAACGAATTTACCGATGACTGCAAGAGCACATTGGAAAAATTGATTACCATGCTCTGTATTCCCGCAGGTATTCCCACCTGACAGATCTGCTTAATATACACCCATCTCAGCTTAAGCTTGGAGAACCTGAGCTGATAGCTGCTGTCCGTCCTGTATAGACAGATAAGCACAAGAACACATGAGATTATCTGCGATACCACCGTCGCGATGGCAACTCCTGCCACGCCAAGATGAAATACCGTTACAAGAAAGATATTAAGACCCGCATTTACAACTCCCGCTATGACAAGAAAGAAAAGAGGCCTTTTCGTATCGCCCACGGCTCTCAATATGGAAGCTCCATAGTTATACATCATGAAAAAAGGCATTCCTACAAAATATATTCTCATATAAAGTGTTGACTGGTCTATGACATCATCGGGTGTATCCATCAGCTCCAGCGCACCTCTTGCAAATATAAGCCCGACGAACACCATGACCACTCCGCTTATGAGTGCCAGTGCCATCGCACTGTGCACTGTCTCAGACATCTCCTTATCGCGCCCTGCTGCATAAAAGCGGGCTGCAATTACATTAGCCCCCAGTGATATACCTATAAAAAGGTTGATAAATAAGTTAATCAAGGAGGTTGTGGAACCCACAGCGGCAAGTGCCTGGCTTCCGGTAAATTTTCCAACTACAATTATATCGACCGCATTGAACATAAGCTGTAATATTCCGGACAACATGAGCGGAAGTGAAAACGATATCAGCTTATCAAGCAAAGTGCCGTTGCACATATCTATCTCATATCTTTTACTATTGTTTCCCATAAAAATCCTTTCCGTTTCATAACCAAACATTACAGTATTATTATGATTCCATGCCCAAAAAGCGGAAATCCGATGCGAACCTGCCCGCATGAGGATTTTGACCTCAACGTCATGATTATAGAACTATTGTGCGTTTTGTCAATATTTTTTATGTAGCCGCGCTTGTTGTATTCTAATGTCATGACACTGATTTAATCAGAAAAGGAAAGTATCTATGGACAATGAACAGGCATTTTCCACAGATACTTTCCTTATTATTAAGTTATTTTATTTCCGCATCCAAAGCATTTTGTTTTTATGCTTATTTTCTTAAGCCATGCTTTTGGCGCAGTCAGTTAAATTTTAAATACCCCAATCTCCTCCATGAGTTTCTTCGCTGTCTCGTCACATCTTTCCACCTCGGCAGTAACACTATCAGCCTCAGCCTTGACATCAATCGTCTTCTGTGCAATATCTGTTGTGCCCTTAGCACCTTCGTTGGTCGCCGTGGCGATTCCGTCCATTGAGGAAAGCACACCATCAATAGAGGCTAAAAGCTCCTCTGATGTAGCGCTGAAATCACCGATAAGCATATCAATATACTTGGCATCCTGATTATATGCATCCACAACCTTATCAAACATATCATAGCTTGCAACAACATCCCCACCTACAAACTCAAGGAGCTGGCCGGCATCCTCTGAAAGTCTCTCAACCGAAGCCGTAACCGCCTCAGTAACCTGCTGAATCTTAACAACAGCCTCCTTCGACTGCTCTGCAAGACCACCAATCTCTGTAGCTACAACCGCAAAGCCCCTGCCTGCATCGCCTGCACGCGCAGCTTCTATTGAAGCGTTAAGTGCAAGAAGATTTGTCTGGCTTGTAATCTCCATGATTGAGGATGACAGCACCTCTATCTGCTTAACAACTCCGGCATCCTCAAGTGCCTTTGTAAGACCCTCTCTTATACTTCTGTGTACCTCTGCGACATGCTCACGCTGCTTTCTCGCAGTAGTCTGTGCCTCGGAAGCGCGTTTGTGAATGTCTGCCGCCTGCTGTGCTCCTTCCTGTGAACGTGTTGCAATATTCTTTGCAGCTCCCTCAATCTCGTTAGCCATGCTCTTGACTGTATCCGATGAAGCAGCTGTCTCCTCCATGCCTGCCGCAAGCTCCTGTGTCGTAGCTGATACATCCTCAATATTTCCGGTGAGTGATAATACATTCGTCTTAACAGAATCCACAACCTCGTCGATGGTATTGCTCTGCTCCTTCACCTCCAGTATAAGGCCGCTGACCTGCTTCTTCATATCCTCGAGATTCTCACTGAGTATTCCGAAATCATCCCTTCTGTTCTGAAGCTGCTTAGGAAGCTCCTGTGTAAAATCACCCCTTGCGATATTCCCGATATATCCAAGTGTGTGCTTAAATGATCTGCTTAGCTCTACAGCCATATATACGCAGACTGCAAGTACAATCACCGCAAGCGCTCCGCCCATGCCTGCAATCTTGTTCATCGCAGATCTGGCATTTGCCTTCACAGCCTGTGTCTCATGGGCTACTGTGGTATCAATATAATCAATATAATTACCTGTTCCGATTACCCACTCAAACGGTTCAAAGGATTTACTGTATGCTCTCTTAGGAGATGGTTCCGTCTCACCTGCCTTAGGGAACACATAGTCAGAATATCCTCCATCCGGATTCCTTCCGGCACTTATAATGTCCTTCATATATGAATTACCGTTGGTATCCTTGGCATCCATACGGTTAGTGCCCTCAGTTGTATTTCCAAGAAGAACCACATTAACACCCTCATAGGTATCTGCCCAGAAATAACCGCCGTCACCATATCTTAAATCACGAAGAAGGCTCGCACCCATCTCCTTTGCCTTGTCAAGAGAATACTCTCCTCTCTCATAGCCCTCGTATACCTCATTCAGAAGAGAAATCGCACAGTCAACCTGATTCTTGATATTCTCATCATAGTCCGATTCAATGCTCGCACGAAGAACCATTTCTGAGTCCTTCTCCATCTCTGAGATGTTCGTTTCTGCCAGAAATACAATAGCAAGCGTGCCTACAAGGGTAATTAATGCAAGCAGTATCATCTTAACACGTACACTTAAGTTTTTCATCACTACAATCCACTCCTTTTGTATTTTTTTATTATTTCATGCTTTTGCAAGTATAATCTGATTATACTACTTTTTTATTTGAATGTGTAGTACCAATTTACAAAACAGACTTTTTTTTGGAAATTTCAGTCTAAGCCCTTTTATATAAAAATAACAGGCAATCGCATAACATGATGTTGGGGACAAAACATCCATCTACATCTGCATGCAATTACCTATTACCAGATTAGTTTACATAATTTATCTTCATCTTCTCATCAAGAGGATATCTGACAAGCTCTCTTCCATCAAGCTTCTCCCTTTTCATGTCAACGGCATTTATGCTGTGGTTATCGTAGGTCGTGTAATAATATATGCCCTTCGTCGCATTGCAGCATGAGGTGTATATCGTTATCTCATACTTGCCCTCAGCCACCTTACAGCAGCCTCTCTGCTGGTCGACACTTCCGAGAATATGGAAAAACTGGCTCACGCTCTCCTCCTCGCCATCTCCCGAGACGGAATTGAGCTTCGTGTATGCCACCCTCGCAAATCTCGACGCAGACGATAAATCTCCGGGAAGTCCCAGTGCTCCCATTCCCCTGCTGTAGGTTTTAAGCCCAATCTTGTCAGAGAATGTGTTCTGCGGCTGCTCCGGCGAGAGTGCCATATAGTTGTTCAGCATGAACATCTGCATCTCAAACGGCGGATTGTTCGTGAGCACTCCGACCGGATTGTCATAAACCTGAAGTCCCGAAGCTGTGCATTCAACAGTGACTGCCTCATCCTTATCCGCAATCAGCCAGTGAAGCTGCGCCGCCGGAAAATGCTCGTTAAAGGTTGTCCCCACAAGGTTCATTCTTCCAAGGCGCTCCCTCGCCTGTGCCACGCTGCCGCACTGCGCGAGTATCCACGGAATAAACTCATACTGAGCCACATTCTCGCGCCCCTCTGATACCTCCTGATACTTCGCATTCCCGACAAAGTTAAGACCTGCCATTCCAAGCCCCTTCTCATTTACCGCATCATAATAGAGCGGATATCCGTCCGCAACATGAGCCATGCCGACTATGGCATAATGGCTCTCAAGCTTTCCCTCATGCCTGAAATCAAACACATAATTGCGGGGAGTAACCGTCACATCATCCCCGTATGAAAATTCGTAGTCTAAGGTTCTTCCGAAGTAAAAATCTTTTGTCTTATAGGTCGCTGCTGTGCACATGGACTGTACCTCTTTTCTTCATTAATTATATGGGTGATAAATTTACCCTCAATACAGCTATAGCAATCAATACATCTATGAAAATTTTCCTATGATAACCAACATTATTGTATTATCCTTTAGGATAGCTGTCGTTAAGATATTGTGACTTATGACAATTACCATTATCAATTATATGGGTTAAACAACAAATGAAACATATTTTGTCACTTAACTCATTATATTACTATATGCAGATACTGCAAAGTATATTTTGCCATTATATGTATGTTTTATTTTCCTCTATGCCCCATTATATATTTTATCACCAGCTTCTCCTTTTTTATTGCGGTTCAGCATAAAACCCGCTTACCCTCAATAGGTTTATTCCTCTCATTTTTCCTCACCCCACTCCCGCTGCCAAGCTGCCACCTCTCATGGGTATAAAGACCACTTTTTCATTTTCCTGCCCTTAAAATGCTCAAAATAAGGCAATTCGTGGGCATAGGAAGCAAAAATACGGCTTGTATGCCCGCGTGCCACCCATAATCAGAGTGAAAAAGGGCATACAGCCGTATTTTATTGATTTTATACCCACGCGTACTGCAGGCATTGCCTGCTGACATTGCCTGCATACATTGCCATCAGGCATTGCCCGCAAGTACTGCCAACAGTAAGCAGTTTGAAGGTGAAGCTTTCAAGCCTTGCACTTTTGAAAAATTTTCTTGTGTTACTCAACTGGCGCAGCTGTCTGATTAATTGCCAATCTGCAAAAGCAGAAATTTTCTTGTGTTACTCAACATTTCTACCCTAATTCTACCCTAACCAATCTGCAAAAGCAGAAATTTTCTTGTGTTACTCAACCCTTTTTCAGTATTTATTATCGTTTTATCTGCAAAAGCAGAAATTTTCTTGTGTTACTCAACTCGTTTTGTGCCTTATTTGTCAAGCCTATCTGCAAAAGCAGAAATTTTCTTGTGTTACTCAACCCGTAGCGTTGTCATAGCCGTACTTTTATCTGCAAAAGCAGAAATTTTCTTGTGTTACTCAACGTTCGAGAGGAAAAATGTGTCAGAGCCATCTGCAAAAGCAGAAATTTTCTTGTGTTACTCAACGATTAAGGAGAATATATCGGAAGAACGATCTGCAAAAGCAGAAATTTTCTTGTGTTACTCAACACCTACTCCGTCATTATGCACAAATTTTTACTGAGCAACACACATATTAATCATATTTTTTGTGAGTTTTTTACAACATTGTCAAGTAACACAAGTTAATTTAAAATATTAAGGCTCAGGTTTGCAGTTATTCTCTCTTTTCAGATTTCTATGAGATAATGATAAAATCCTTCTCATCATTTTTAGCATATCCGAACCTTAACACTTCACAGCTTGATGACAGTTTAAATATAATGACGCTATCCTGTTGAGAAAAAAGCTTCTCGTATCTGTTCTTCAAGTCGTTGACTATATTATCTACTATTCTAGGGCTGTTGTCAATCTCGAATACTGAATATTGTAGTCTATGTCCAAATCTTGACAGATATTTCGAGAATTTCGTTCTAAGTTTATCATCTGATATATCATAACTCACTACAATCATTTTTTCCTCCATAAACAAACAATGTTAATGTAATTTGAATATCGGAAGTTCCTCGACACTCTTTCTCTTCATAAAATACCTATAATAATTTTGAACATACATAAAAATATCGTCCTTATAATCAAGAATTGCCTTCATTAGGAACTGTATATATGCAACACTATTTTGGTAAGACAAACACCACCTGTTATCGTATACTTCAAAATCATCTTTCTTACACTGATTGAGATTAATCGCTTTCCTTATTTCATAATCTATAATCGGTCGCATAGGTTCCATAATGTCACACACAAGCGATTTTCTCATATAAAAACATTTATGAAATACGCCATTATATGTATCAAATCCATATACCTGAAGTATCGCATCAACTAGATTAAAAAGCATTTCCTTGTAGAATATGACTTATTATCCACTGACTCATGCGCTTTGGTTCCATCAATCTGATAGTTCGTCTGATACATAAGCTTGTCCTCACTCCCATATAACTTATGAAAGTATATGGAAGCAGGGCAAAATATAAAATCATTTAAATTTGATATAATTATTGCATCGTCCATCACACATACCTTTTATTCTGCATAAAGTCAAACCAATCCGCATTGGTAACGCACAGCAGGTCATTATTTTTCTTACCTTCCTTTTCCCAGCCTGATTTTATATTTTTTGCTTCATACAGACATTTCATTGCTATACAGTAAGCTCCGTTGGCATCGGCATCAATCGGCATTGTTGCGTTATGCTTACCCGGCTCAGTTTCTTCGTTCATTTTTTTATACTTAAATGAGTCAAAAAACTCTCCTGCATCATTCATTATAGGAGATATAATTCTGTCATACTCTCCATTTTTCTCATTCTCCGCTTCGCTTTTACTGTTTCTTAATTGAACTGTCAATCGGAATATTTTAAAAATTTCATTAATCACCGCACCTGACCTATCCACATCTAAAGTCCGAATGTCATCTACAAGATTGTGACCATCACCATACTCAATATTATTTTCATTCAGCAGTCTTTTCATCTTATCCGTAAGCTCTATCTCGCGTGTGTTACTTGTATACCGTCCATTTTCATATACCTTCTGTATTCTGCTTCCGAAAGTATATGCCGTCCATTTTTTCTTTGCTATTACCGTATTGTGCATAGCAAAATTATCATAAGCGAAAGTAAATGCAAACATTTCCTCTCTGTTATCGTTCTTTTCGACATATCTTATGTCGTCAAATTTAGATAAAAATTCCTTTCTGTCATTATCTGCCCTTGCCGTGCCCTCTTTTTCTCCGGATTTGAACTTAAACAGGTCCACGAAACCTGTCGCAGGGTCAATCTTAGATGTATACGCAGGCGGAACATAGAAGATAATACCGCACTGCCTTCCCACCTTCTTGACATCTTTAGGAACAAATGCAAGCTGATAGCCCTTTAAAACACCTCCCGGCTCATCTGCCTTTTTTGTTTTGTCCACAAGGTAACTCAGCTTACTTATAAGCATACTCTCAAACTTCTGGTATACCTGTCTTTCAATCTTAAATCGTCCTCGTTTAAAACCATAGTTCAAATCCTCCATCGCAATTATGGCATTATATTTAATAACCATATCTGCAATCTCATGTACCACAAGTGAAAGATACCCGTCCTTGAGGTCTTTTATCCTGCCGACCTCCTTCCAGCTCTTTCTCGCCTCGTCCCTCGCCTTTTCACGCTCAACAAGTTTTTTCTGATAACTATAACTATTTACAACATTATAAGATTTCTGCTCAACAATTCTTCCCTTCATGTCGATAACGGACACATATACAAGATTTCTCTCGCCACGGTCTATTCCTATTATGTGCATGTCATCCTGCTTTGAAATATATTCGAGCACCTGCTCATTTAACTGCTTATCACTTGCTCCCTCTGCATTGTAATTGATTACAACAGATGTATGGATAAAAAACTTATCAACCGTATATCTTCTGTCCTTGATTATTTCTTTCTCAGCCTCGAAATACTCTACCAACTTATTATCAAGCAGGCTCTGCGCGTTTTCCGAGAGTTTCGTTGTTCTTCCATTATTAAGGTATGTATATATTTCCATATACTCTTTATCAGGAATAGGTACTCTCACCTCCTCATTTCCAATATTAGTCTTGTAGGTCTTGTTAACAAGTATAGAGCCTTTTCTGTGTCCGCTTGGCTTGTCAATGCTCGCCTTTCTAAAGAACAACTCCCCCTTACCACTAAGTTTCAACACTGTCTCCCTGATATTTTCTTCACTGAACAAATTCTTAAAATACAAGGTGTGAAGATTAGGCGTTCCCATACTGCTTTCCGAGAAATCCTTATTATATATCTGGAAAAGATATATCTGACCTGTCTCGTCAAGCCTGTCAATATCTTCCTTTGAGATATTGACCCAGCTAATTTTATATCCCTGCTTCTCAACCTCACTATAAAAGCCGCTTATATCCTCATAACTTTTTGTATCTGAAAATTTAAAATCAAAGACCTTCCAATCAGGATTGGCACTTATTGATGCCTTAAAATAATCAATAAGGTCATGGCAGAAATTTATGTCAAAGTTCTTACTCGACTTGATATGTCTGTCATTGTCATATCCATCAATGATATAGCTTGAGGGTTTATAATTGCCTATCCCCTTCTTTGACAAAAATACCTTTGGCAACATTTTTCCAGCTCCGGGAAGCAAACTATACACCATCTTTTCATATCCATCGCCAACATCTCCCGAATATCCTTCCATTATCTTCTTGTCGGGTTTATTCTTTACATTAAAAATGCCAAGATAATACTTGCCATCTCTGCGAAGTATAATTGCATTATCCTCATATTCCTTGCTTTTTGACCATCCCTCTGCCAATGTAGGGGAATTAAAATTAAGCTTAATTTTATTCTTATTGTATGGTTTTCTGGTTACATAATTTCTCACCCTGTTATAAAGAGGATCAATTCCATCTATTATCTCTTTGAGTTCATCAATCTCACTGTAAAATCCCACATCTATTGCCTCACCGTCCTCGACAGTAAACGTGTCGAGGAAGCGATTTGTATTAAGCAGCATATCAAGTACACACTTTATTCGCTCAATCTTTGCATCGTTCTCAATAAGCTTTACAGAGTCCGAACCGTCCTGCCCGAATTTATCTAATCTATTATCATTATATATTTCTCTGATTTGGTATATATATTCTTTAGCACTTTTCCCCCCTTTCCCATACATCTCAACGACTTTATCTATGCTGTCCAGACTCCTGAAACTATCCTTTTTTACCTTTTCCTCAACCTTCTTCTCCCTTTTATCCCCATTGCCAACTGTATTATCCTCATAATATCTTCTAATACAATCCTCCAAAGTATTCCATTTTCCACTTATAAAATTTGAAATACTGCTATAATTCTTGGACGCTATGTATATTTTATCAAAATCGTATTCCTCTGCTTTTTCAAGCATCTTTTCAACCTTAGCACTGAAATTGCTGTTAAAAATTCTATCGACGAACTCATTTATCGAGCTGTAAACTTGTGCATCATCTTCATATTTATATGGTACTTCATAGCTTGTCGATGAGATGCTCAATATCTGCTTGTAAAGCTTTCTCATTCTGTACTGCCCCGACTTTTCTTTCGTCTGCTGACAGTACAGGTTCATATGACTATTAACAATTCCGCATATATCATTGTAGAACTCTATCCCCTGCTGTGTCAGCACATTATTATAAAAGCTATAAGAATATATGTCTGGCAGCTTCCATTCATCAAGCTGCTGTCTGCCCTGGTGCTCTATTTTCTCAATTTCCTGCGGTGCGTTATCCTCAATATTTTTATAAGAAATAATATTCTGATAAAAAATTGCCGTATTCTCGTCAACTGTTCTATGACATATTGACGAATGTATTGGCTTTTTAGAGAATATATTTTCCCTGTTGTTAAAAAAAGGAACTAATGAAGTGGTAAATCCTTTAAAAAGTTTTAACGTGTCAAGCTTCTGCTGCTTCTCTTCAGCACTGTACTCTTTATTGTTCCGTACAAACTCCGGCAGAACCTTTGTTACAAACTTCCCGGAAAACATCATTTTAAATATATCATCGTCCGACAAAACATTGTAAAACTTACCTCTCATCTCTTCTTGTGCCTTTTCCAGTTGAGCTTTGCAATTCTTATCCTTTTTTCCTTCTTTATAAGCCATCCCAATTATTGAGAAGAATTCACTCCAGTATAACGAATTTACCCCGGAAAGCTTTGTATAAATGTACCTTCTGTAGTAATCGTCCATTATACTCTTTAGCTTATCACTTTCCTCTGCCCTAAGTTCATCTGCTGAGAGAATACCATCCTCCTCAATATGCTTTCTTGTCCACTCCGTGGGACGAAGCTCGTTCACCAGTGTTTTTACACACGAATTCTTGTTAATAAAATTTTCGTAGCCCATTTTTGCTCCTTTCATTTTTATGAAGTTATGTATTCTTTGTTTGTGATATTTGTAAAAAAATAACGTAACATTCATACGTTATTTTAAACCTGATAACTTCAATCTACTATTATAGTAGAAATTTCATATAGATACTAACTTCATATCTTAATATCTAATATATACTTTATTCTTATGTTTGTCAACGCATTATGAAAATTCTTGAATAATTTCAAATACTTAAATATGCTCTTAATAAAATACCATCTTGTCGGCTGTAACCACCATACCTTGAGTGTGTTCCACATTCTCCATTATATATTTTATTACCATCTTTTCCTTTTTTATTACAATCCAGCATAAAACCAGCTTGCCCTCCATGAGTTTATTCCTCTCATTTTTCCTTCAAAAACCCTTCCCGCCGCCAAGCTGCCACCTCTCATGGGTATAAAAACCACTTTTTCATTTTCTTGCCCTTAAAATGCTCAAAATAAGGCAATTCGTGGGCATAGGAAGCAAAAATACGGCTTGTATGCCCACGCACCACCCATAATCAGGGTGAAAAAGGGCATACAGCCGTATTTTATTGATTTTATACCCATGCGTACTGCAGGCAATGCCTGCTGACATTGCCTTCAGACATTGCCTTCAGGCATTGCCCGCAAGTACTGCCAACAGTAAGCAGTTTTAGAGTGGAACTTTCAAGCTTTGCACTTTGATATTTCTACACAAAAATTCCAACCACCAGCTTCACAATGAGCGCCGCAACCCACGCTATCGCACACTGCCATATTACAACTCCTACCGCCCACTTCATTCCAAGCTCTCTCTTGATTGCCGCTATCGCCGCTACACAAGGTGTGTACAAAAGGCTGAACGTGAGAAGCGCTGCCGCTGCCACCGGCGATAATACTGTACCGATACCTGCGCCGAAAAGTACTTCAAGCGTAGATACAACACTCTCCTTTGCCATGAAGCCGCTGATAAGTGATGTGCATATACGCCAGTCGCCAAGACCAAGAGGTCTGAATAACGGAACCAGAAGCCCCGATATTCCCGCAAGTATGCTCTCTCCCGAGTCCTCAACCATGTTAAAATGAATGTCAAAGCTCTGTAAAAGCCACACAACTATAGTTGCAATAAGAATTACCGAGAACGCCTTCTGGAGGAAATCCTTTGCCTTCTCCCACAGAAGCTGCCCTACATTCTTAGGACTTGGCAGTCTGTAATTAGGAAGCTCCATGACAAACGGAACCGGCTCTCCCTTAAAGAGTGTTCCCTTGTAGAGAAATGCCACAAGTATTCCCACAAGTATTCCAAAAAGATACAGTCCCGTCATAATGAGTCCTCCCTGCTTAGGGAAGAATACACTCACAAAAAAAGCATATATCGGAAGCTTAGCCGTACAGCTCATGAATGGTGTGAGGAGTATCGTCATCTTACGGTCTCTCTCACTGGTGAGGGTTCTTGTAGCCATGACAGCCGGAACCGTGCAGCCGAAACCGATAAGCATAGGCACTATGCTTCTTCCCGAAAGACCAATCTTACGAAGAAGCTTGTCCATCATAAACGCAACTCTTGCTATGTAACCGCTGTCCTCCATAAGTGACAGGAAGAAGAACAGTGTGACTATAATCGGGAGAAAGCTTAAGACACTTCCTACTCCTGTAAATATACCATCAATCACAAGGCTTCTGAGTGCACCATTGACCTTAGCGGCAGCCATTGCAGCATCGCTGACCTGTGCAAGCTTATCAATTCCAAGCTCAAGAAGCTTCTGGAGAGCCGCTCCTATGACATTGAATGTAAGATAAAAAACCAACGCCATTATCGCTACAAAGCATGGAATTCCGGTATATTTTCCGGTAAGGATTCTGTCTATTTTCTCGCTTCTTATTCGTTCCTTGCTCTCCTTAGGTTTAACTACGGTCTGCTCACACAGTTTCTCAATAAAGTCAAAACGCATGTCTGCTATCGCTGCACTTCTGTCAAGACCTCTCTCTGTCTCCATCTGCTTCACAATATGTAAAAGCGTCTCTGTCTCATTCTGGTCAAGCTTAAGCTTTTCAATTATGAGGTGGTCGCCTTCTATAGCCTTTGTAGCTGCGAAACGTACCGGAATATCTGCACTCTCTGCATGATCCTCAATAAGGTGTTCAACAGCATGTATACATCTATGAACCGCACCGCCATGATCCTGTTTATCGCAGAAATCCTGTCTTAAAGGGCGCTCCTGATATTTTGCAATATGCAGTGCATGCTTTACAAGCTCATCAACGCCCTCATTTTTTGCAGCAGATATCGGTATAACCGGTACGCCAAGCATTCCCTCTATAGTGTTGACATCAATGGAGCCATGATTTCCTGTCACCTCATCCATCATATTCAGAGCCACTACCATAGGAATATCCATCTCAAGAAGCTGCATGGTAAGATACAGATTTCTCTCTATATTTGTGGCATCAACTATGTTGATGATTGCCTTTGGGTGTTCATTGAGCACAAAGTTACGCGATACAATCTCCTCACTGCTGTATGGCGACATCGAATATATTCCGGGTAAATCCGTAATGTTAGTGTTGGGATACCCTTTAACAGAGCCGTCCTTCCTGTCAACGGTGACACCCGGAAAGTTACCAACATGCTGGTTAGAACCGGTAAGCTGGTTGAAAAGTGTAGTTTTTCCGCAATTCTGATTACCCACCAGGGCATAAGTAAGCTTCGTTCCCTCCGGAAGCGGGTTCTCATCCTTCTTTGAATGGTACCTTCCATCCTCCCCCAGTCCCGGATGCTCAGATTTCTTTTCGTTCTCCACTCTCGCGTGTGGGTTGCTTCTTTTCTCAATACTGTCAATCTCTATCTGTGCCGCCTCGGCAAGACGCAATGTAAGCTCATAGCCATGAACCTGAAGCTCCATCGGATCTCCCATCGGTGCAAGCTTTACAATAGTAACCTCTGCACCGGGAATCATTCCCATATCGAGGAAATGCTGTCTGAGCGCACCACTACCCCCGACTTCCTTAATAACACCGCTTTTACCAATCTGTAATTCACTTAATTTCATAACCTAATTCTTCCGTTTTCCTAAAATGAAGTGCAGTCTCAATCAGGGCAGACTGCCGGAATATTCCGGTGCACTACATCTTAAAATATTCAATACTTTTAACGAGCTTATCAGCAATCGTCTTCAGCTCGTCCGCACTATTGTACACCTGCTTAAAGGTATCTGCAACAATTTCTGTCTGCTCATAAGTACTTTTTGTGCTGTCAAGATTCTCGGCAGATATTTCTGAAAGATGTTCAACTGCCTGAAGCACTTCATTTCTGGCACCTTCAAGTCTTCCTGAGCTCTCCTTTATCTGTGCAATGCTCTTCATGGAGCTTGCAATCTCCTCTATAACCTCTGCGACAACCTGCTGTGTTTCCTGCATGCTTTCACTCTGACTGGCTATAATTTCCTGCATCTGCTGCATTGCCTGTACTGCCTTCTCCGAGTCAGCTCTAAGCACCTCTGCCGTAGCTTCAATCTCCTTGCTTGACTCATTAGACTGCTCCGACAGATTCTTAATCTGCTCTGCCACAACCGCAAAACCTCGTCCGCTGTCTCCTGCTCTTGCCGCTTCTATTGAAGCATTGAGACTTAAAAGGCCTGTGTCCTCCGCAATCGAATTGATAAAGGTCGTAGCCGCCTGAATCTTTTTTACCGACTCATTTGTCCTGTTAGTCTGCTCCTGTACCTCACCGATTATCTTTTTGACATCCTCATTTATCTGTCTGAGGCTTAAAAGTGTTTTTGAAGCCTTCTCACTTGAAAGCTGCATTGAAGCAGCATTACCGCTCAACAGCTCTGCTTCATTTGACGTCTCTGTGATATTATCTCCCATAATCTTCATCTGCTCGGATGTGCTCTGTGAATTCTCCGCCTGAAGCTGCGAATTATCAACAACCTGGCTTACCGCCGTGCGGACATCCTTCATGGTTCCGTTAGTGTTGTCCGCTGCCGTTCCAAGAAGCTGTGAAGCTTCAAGAAGAGCCTTCGCGTCATCGGTTATTTCCTTTATGGTAGACCTCATAGTGTCACGAAGCGTTATGGTAACTCTTGAAAGCTCACCTATCTCATCCTTCTTCTTAAGAAGCTTATCATCAACCCACACATCCAGATTTCCTTCAGCCAGCCTGCCAACCATCTGGATACTTTTCTTGATATTTCTGCTCATACTGCCGGCGAGCTTGATTCCCACTGCAATACATATAAGCATGACAACAATTACCGATGAAGATATTGAGCCTAAAATAAGTTTAACAACCGCTTCCTTTTCCTTTAAATTAGTACCCACAAAAATCATTCCTATAATCTGATTATCCGAATTATTCTGGTGTACAGGCATAAAATAGCCGTAATTTAATTCTCCATCAATTGAAACTGCACTGCTGAAGTACTCCTCTCCGCCTTTTAGTACCTTCTCGACAATCTTATCTCCTGCTCTCGAGCCCAGCACACGGTCACCGTTGGCATCCTTCGCCGACGTCATGATTCTTTCGTCTCCGTAGAAAAAGGTTACATCCATTCCGCTGTTGCTCTTTATCTTATCAACCAGGCTCTCCGACTTGGATATATTATAGCTGCCCTTCCATATATCACCATTTGTGCTCTGAATATAATCTCCGGCATTCTGGTCATAAGCTGCAAGCGTCGCTGCCGCCGTTCCCTTAAGAGCCTCCTCAATCTCACTTATCACCGCTTTTCGTACCTGGGTACTGATGAAAAAAATCGATATCACACCAAGCATAAGCACCGGTCCAACAGCTATCATCAATATTTTTTTCTTAATGTTCATCCTTACCCTCCTACTCTACCACGTCCACGGTCTTAAAATACCAGTTAATCGCTCCTGTTATTGTGGCATCATCCAAAGTCCTGCCTGCCTCACCGACTGTCCCACCTGTATTGGTTTCTATCACTCCGTCAAACACACCCAACTCACCCGACAATATCTTTTTCTTTGCCTCATTCACTTTCTCAGCCGTGCCATCCGCACAGAAATCTGCAAGCTCTGTGATTCCCACAAGATTCTCGCTCATACCTCCGTAATAATTGCTTCCGTCCCATGTTCCATCTATAACACTCTGAACCGCAGCCGTATAGTATGCACTCCAGTTCCAGATTACACTGCACAGACATGCATCAGGAGCCTCCTTGCTCATATCCGAATTATAACCGATGCCATACACACCTCTCTCCTGGGCAAGTGTCTGCGGATATGAAGTATCACAATGCTGTGTTATGACATCGCAGCCCATATCAAGAAGAACCTCCGCCGCCTCTTTCTCTGCTTCCGGAGCATACCAGCTGTTCGTAACCTTCACATAAACCTTAGCGTCCGTATTCACAGAATATACTCCCAGTGCAAATGCATCAATTCCGCCTGTAACCTCTGAGTTGCTTGAATCCATCGCCGCAACATATCCAATCTTATCGGTCTTTGTATTCATCCCGGCAACAATTCCGCTTAAGTACCTTGCCTGATAAATTCTGCCAAAGTAATTGTTAAAATTCCTGCCATTGCTCATATTCCCCGTTCCATGAGAAAAATACACATCAGGGTACTCTTCTGCCATCTTAGCTGTTGTCTCCATGTACCCCCAGCTTGTGGTGAAGATTATATTACAACCAGCGTCAATACACTCCTTTATAGCCTTTTGCGTTGCCTCCTCGTCCGAATCATCAACATTGATTTTTCTCACTATCTGACTGTCCGACAAACCAAGATTCTGCTGCATTCCCTGAATACCAAGATCATGCGTATAGGTATATCCGCTGCCCTCCGCCGGGTCTGATAAATGCAGCACTCCAACCTTAATTTCATCCTTGGATATACCCTTCTTTACAGTCTCAGTCTGCTCCTTATCCACAGTCACCTCCTGTGCTGACTGCCTGCTGCTGTTCCCGGTGAGATTCGTCGCATAATCATCAAGCTGAGTATCCTTTGAACATCCCGAAAGCAGCATACATGCCATAACTAATACCGTCACTTTCTTTAAAAAACTTCTCATAGTATTTTCTCTCCCTTGTATTTTAATAAGTTCCGGAATTACATACCATATTATAATCCAAGCAAAAATACAGTGCAATAATTTTTATGATTGTAGAAGAATAATGAAGCGGACATTCGCAATCCGCTTTCGCTACTTGCTCATGAACGCAGTTCGCATCCCCCTTACCCACCGCTTAGTGCTCTACACACTTAATGCGGAGGATTGCTTATTCTGCGTTCAAACATTTAAGACCGCCACGCCTGATATGACATACTATAATATCAGGAGCTGAGGGCACAAGTCCGATATGAGCTTACCTGCAAGAGGATTTTTGCAGCTATTGAAGCTGATATCCGAGGATTTTATGGAATAACAATTAATTTCGTCTTATTACAATATCAGCCTGTAAGGGATTACCGGAAAATTTGACATATTGTTTTCATGAATATATAATAGTACAAGGTCAAAAGCCGTTCTGCACATCATATTGCTGATACAACAACTGATACGCATAATTATAACACATTATAAGCCGGCATTTTTTGACTGTGCACATCATCAGATATATTTTAAAAAGGAGATACCAATGAAAAAGTTTAAAGAATTTCTTAAACGAAAAGATATCGAAATCTCTGCAAAGAGATACGGTATTGACGCCCTTGGTGCAATGGCACAGGGACTATTTGCTTCATTATTAATAGGCACAATCATAGCCACGCTCGGCGAGCAACTCGGCATTGCCCTGCTGGTGACAATCGGCGGATATGCCAAGGCTGCAACCGGTCCCGCAATGGCTGTCGCCATCGGATATGCCCTCCACTGTCCTCCGCTTGTTCTGTTCTCACTGGTTGCTGTCGGTTCGGCAGCTAACACGCTTGGAGGTGCCGGCGGCCCGCTTGCTGTTCTTATCATAACAGTACTCGCTGCTGAATTCGGAAAGGCAGTCTCAAAGGAAACCAAGATTGATATTATCGTCACTCCGTTTGTGACTATCGTTATAGGAAGCCTTCTTGCAATGCTTCTCGCACCTGCAATCGGAAAAGCTGCCAGCAGTGTCGGTGCCGCAATCATGTGGGCAACTGAACTGCAGCCATTCTTTATGGGAATAATCATTTCCGTGATAGTCGGTATCGCACTCACCCTGCCTATAAGCAGTGCCGCAATCTGTGCCGCGTTAAGCCTTACAGGACTCGCTGGCGGTGCCGCACTCGCCGGCTGCTGTGCCAACATGGTCGGCTTTGCAGTGCTCAGCTTCAGGGAAAACAAGTGGGGCGGTCTGTTCGCGCAGGGCATCGGAACCAGCATGCTCCAGATGGGAAACATCGTTCGCAATCCTCGTATATGGCTCCCTGCCATACTCACCTCAGCCATCACAGGTCCGATCGCCACCTGTATATTCAAGCTTCAGATGAATGGTGCCGCCGTAGCTTCAGGAATGGGAACCTGCGGTCTGGTAGGTCAGATTGGTGTTTACACCGGATGGCTCAATGATATAGCAGCCGGAACCAGAACTGCCATCACAGGCTTTGACTGGCTGGGACTTATACTCATAAGCTTCATACTTCCCGGTGTTCTCGCATGGGCATTCGGATTGTTCTTTAGAAAAATCGGCTGGATTAGGGAGAATGATTTAAAGCTGGACTTATAAGGTCCAGCTTTTTTGCCCTACTCTGTACGCTCTTTTCCCCAGAAGAACAGCGCTACCGTTCCCGGTCCCGTGTGGCTTCCTATCGTTGTCCCCACATAGTTAATCTCCACAGCTCCATCAAGCTTAGGAAACTTTTCCTCGACAAGCCTTGCGACCTCCTTCGCGTCTTCAACGCAGCCCGACTGGGAGATATAACACTTTCCCGAATAGTCAAGGCCATCCCGTGCATTCTCAGCCATTCTGTCAACGATAGCCTGAATCACCTTTTTCTTCGTCCTTATCTTATATCTCGGAATAAGACGCCCCAAATTATCCATATTAAGCAGCGGACAGATGTTAAGTACCTTGCCTATCGCACCCGCTGTCTTAGAAATTCTGCCGCCCTTGATGTAGAATGAGAGGTCGGTTGAAAAGAACCAGTGATTTAGTCTGAGCTTGTTCTCCTCAATCCACTCATGGAGTTCATCTATGCTCCTTCCCTCGGTGCGCAGAGCCGACAGTGTATCCATAATCAGTCCATATCCCGATGAGGCTCCAAGCGAGTCCACAACATATATCTTCCTGTCCGGATACTTTTCCTCGAGTGCAGCCTTAGCTATATTGGCGGAATTGATTACGCCCGATATTCCCGACGAGAGACACACATGCAGAATATCATATCCCTCCCGCAAAAACGGCTCAAAATACGCCTCAAACTCATCTGCATTGACCTGTGAGGTCTTCGTGTCAGCACCAGCTGCCATTCTCCTGTAAAAATCCTCAAAGCCAATCGTCTGCCCTAAATCATCCGGGTACTCAACACCATCAAGCTCATAGTGGAAACATATATACTTTACATCAATCGCCTCAAAATGCTCCTTTGTCAAATCAGCCGTGGAGCAGCAGCTCAAAATATACTTTTCCATGTGAATAGCCTCCTTAAAATATATTTCAGTTATATAATATGATGTTTGGTCAAAACATCCGCTATAAACCTAGCGTGTATAACGTAAGGCTGTTACACGCTGACTGTTCTGTACTCAACCCCAAGCTCCGGCAGTACTTTTTCAAACACATCCTTCGTCTTAATTCTGAGACTTGATGTATTTATACATGGATGACATCCAAAATATTCCGACCTAAAAACATCCTCATCAACAATAAGATGTACTCTATGCTCATGGTCATTCATCAGTCCCATAACACTCACCGAGCCAGGCGTTATATCAAGAAATTCAAGCATCTTATCCGAATCCGCAAATGACAGACGTGATGCACCAATCTGCTTAGATACCTCCGCTGTCCTAAATTTCTTGTCAGCACAGAGCATCAACAGATAGTACTCTGTTTTAGCCGAATTAGTCAGGAACAAATTCTTACATATAACCGCCGGTTCCAACAACTCATCAATTGCAGCGCATGCTTCCATTGTGTTAACTTCCTCATGGTCAACACGCTGATACTCAATCCTCAGCCTGTCAAGCAAATCATAGACGCGGATCTCCTTTTCTAGCCTGCCTGTAACCTCCTTCGGTCTGCCGTCTTCCAATGTCAATGTCCCCAACTTAATTTCCTTCTTTCTGTGTAATATTGTATTTTTATGATTCGGGTGTCAAAACATGCTGTATATCCCTAGCTGTGTATAACGTATTATATTTATGCATATCACGGCTTTTGGGAGAAGCTTAGATGTTCTTAGAGCTCTGTTCACACCCTAGCCAGAACCGGCACGGATGCCGGTTCAGAAGCAATGCATACAAGGATGTATGCCTGCTTCGGTGGCGAACATATAGAACACTTTATCAGAGTTCTTAGAACATCTTGCTTCGGACAATGGAGCTGATATACATAAATATAATACGTTATACACTCATAAATCAGATTAGCATGTTTTGACACCCGAATCATTTTTATGACTTACTATCGTTTATAAATATTTTCAAAAAACTGCAGAACCCCATCCTCAACCGCAAACTGTTCAAGCTCCTCCTTTGACAAATCATAATAATACTTGTTGGTTCTTATGTGTATAGAAAGACTATCAAGCGGAAAGCCCTTCTTTCTTATGGCGCTGTGCTGTGTATCCGCAATAATAAAAGGCTCACTCGCCATCGAAGGTGCCATTGACTCATAGATATGCTCCCCGTCCTGCACGAAACATATTGCATTCCTGTACCTGGCCGTGAGGTTTCCATATTTTTTTGCAAGCCCCGAATAGTATTCCACCATCTCATCATCCGAAAGACATTTACCGTTCACATTGCGCACATGCACACCCGGCTGAAGCTCATCCGGCACATTGTCAAAATACAGCCCCGAATCACAAGAAAATACCGGCATATCAAAAGCCCTATAGTAAGCCAGAGCTTTTATCCGCGCGTTTTCAAGAGGAGTGCTTCCTGTCTCCGCAACCTCCGGAATGTCCATTCCCTCCGCCCTCAAATCATTCAGACCAATAAGCTCTATATCTATCTTTTTGAGTCTGTTACGCATAACAGAAAGCTTTGCCGCGTTTCCCGTGCCAAATAGTAGTTTCATTGCAATCTCCTCCGGAGGTAATGTAATCTTCTTTATATGTTTTGCCCCCACTCATAACATAAAACATTATACCCAACTCATAACACAAAACATTATACCCATCTATTGCAGTGAAAACAAGCTGTTAGTACTTAGATTATTGATTTCTTTGCTTTATTTTCTATAGACCATGCCTATATCAGAGTTCTTAGAACATCTTGCTTCGTACAACGGAGCTGATATGCATAAATATAATACGTTATACACTCGTAAATTAAATTGGCATGTTTTGACCCAAACATCATTAAGATATTTTTCATACAATATTACATAACAATTTCACTGTCGAAATATTGTTCCTGAAAATGAATCTGTCTCCTGATTTCTTCCTTTGAAAAAGTTACTCCGTCAGGCACAACTACCCACTTTTCTTCTATATCATCTTTTCTATAAACAATGGCAATAATTTTACCTGTAAACTTACCTACTGGCTCATTTACACCTAATATATAGGCATCCTGCTCTTCTCCATCTGGTGCCAAATGGATTCTTTAGTATAATACCATACACTTCCTCCAATAATGCCCAAAATGTTTCCGCTGAATTCTTATTAAACAATGCTTTTGACAGCGCCATTTGACACTCCTGTATAAAATCTTTCTCTTGCTCTAGCGGACAAATTCTCAATATCGGCATAAAGGACATTGGAATCCCTTGACCCACGGGATTTCTATTAATTATCCTCTGTAATGCCAACAAACGTACATCCGCCGCAGTAAGATGTCTGAAATATCTTAACGCTTCATCCTGCGTTTCTATTACAACTCCCTCTACAACCTGTACATTCTTTTTACTAGCTTGCTTGTCACGAATCTCATTAAATATTTCATCCAAGACTTTTTCTTCTGGTACTAATCCCGGATGATCTTTTATAATAGCCTTCACATATTCACTAGGTTTTCTATCATCAACTACAAATCTTACTTTTTTCAAGAAATCTGAAATATTGGTATCCGTAATATCCTTATCATCAATATACTCTTTTTCCTTAGTTTCTTCTTTTAATCCCTCTACCATCTTCTGTAATGCATCGAAATTCACATTTTCAATACCAAACGAATTAATTTCATCATCAATTCTTACGGTATTAGAAACACCACCAACAAATAATATGTAATCCGCGAAATCAAAATCATACATATAATTTTTAAACAATGTTACTAACTCTTTTCCTATTGCCTTTGGCGAGTTTCCTTTTGCTCCTTTTGACTGTATATCCCATAACTTATCAGAAAATGCATCCATACCAGTCAAATCATTAAAAAAATCAACGATAAAATAGTATATCTCTTCACTATCTTTTCTCAGATTCATTAGATATAATAGTGCCTTTGTTTCTGTTTCAGCTCCCGATTTTCTTGTTTTTTCTGACGATTTCACGATATATGACATTACTTCACCTTCTCTCCAGATTCTTGTATTTTTTTCCTAACCACATTGGTTAAGATATGGTTAGGTTATTTTCTCACGAAAAATATTTCTGATTTTTACTTGATGGCTTTTCCGGTATAGTCATCTTTAACACACCATTTTTCAGCATAGATGTTAAATACTTTCTTCTAAAACTTGTCCTGCTATCAAAATAAAATTCATCCATTATTTCTTGGACCGATTTCGGTTCTTTACAAAAATCAATGATTTGCTTGTTCAAATCCTGACCATTTTGGTTAGGATAATGGTCAGGATGCTGACCATCATTCCTCAACAACCCCAAATACTTATCACAAGCCTTACACAGAACCATAATTCCAGCCTCATTAATCTCGTATTCCGGCAATGGTCCATCATACAACACACAGGCTTCCCTAATCTTCTCAAATCCTCTTCCCCACGCTTCAATCATACCGCTTTTGAAAAAGATATTAGCCAATTTCGGATTATAAGGCTTTGATGAATGCTTCATAAACAACTTGTCAGTTGAATCAAGATTTGGAGGCATCTCACCATCATTCCAAATATATATCTTGTCCTCATAAACGCTAATCTGGATTGGATTGCAGCTACTGTAATCCTTATGAACAATGGCATTCAACAAAATCTCACGGAATGCGTCCTTGTGGAACATAAATTGCTCAATTCTCTGGACTCCCTCATAATCAATCAAGGCCTTCATATATTTTGTATAAACTAAATCAACGGTCTTATCTACCTGCTCTATCAAAGGCCCGTGCACCTCATCCTGATACACCAAATCGGAATCCGATTTTCCAAAATATCCGATTTTGATATAAGAACCTGTTACCCACTTCTCTGGATCTTTATAAAACGCAAGCATTGCTGCTCTTATCAAATATCCATCTTCATCAATTAGGTGCAGGTTATCCATCAAGATAGTATCTTCCACACTGACTTCTTTCTTCGTAAGCCTTCCTCTTTTCACTGCCTTATCTTTAAATAACTGTATTGCATCCTGCTTTAAGTCAGATACTGACAGTTTTGGCAGAGGCACACCATCCCATGTTCTTCCCTGCGTTTTTAACAAAGCTCTTTCCAATTCCTTTCCGGTAATCTCACGCATGGTACTTCCGGAACGATAATAATATTTTCCACGAAAACTTATTAAAGATGGGTATTTATCAACAATTATCTGCAGATACTCAAGTTCGCCTTTATATAACAAATTCACATCTGCAATGATTCCCATTGTATCTGTAATCTTATTAGGAATTCGCTCTAATAAATCTCTTGCATTATCAATACCTACAACATTACCATCGTCATCCGTACCTATGTATATTGTTCCACCGTAGGCATTGGCATATCCACAAATCCATTTCAAATATTCATCCTGCCATGACTCCTTCCACTCTATGGATTGATGTTCTTTTTCCTTCATATATTCACCAACTTTCTTTATTTCTAAAGTATTTTACCGGTTATCATCATCTTCAACATTTACTGGCACTTTGACTAATTCATTTCGTTCTTTAATCCAAATTAATATTTTTACAGCTATAACAACCGACACAATACTACATATGCCAATAGCGACCTGTATTTTATGTGCCATAACAAATTTGCCAATCCAAATCACTCCATATGTCACTGCCCAAACTGCCACAAACACAACAGTTCTAATTATCCAATGAATAAATGAGCCTGCTGCCCTTCCAGATATAGAACCGCTATGATATAAAGCACCTACCTTGTCGTATGCAACATGATATGCAATTTCACCAATAACCAACAGAATAATCCATTCATAATACCATTCAATCGGTAATCCCAATGGTTCTGTTGCTAAATCAAAAATAAATTTAAACATTTATCTCCTTTCTTTGTCCACTTCCATAAAGAAGTATTCCAGTGTATCCACAAACATATTTGCATCAAACAATTCTTTTATCTGACTTCTGCCCATCCACGCAACTTGCGCCACTTCATCTGTTGTGGCATTGCTCAAATCAACCTCTCCATCATACTCGAACAACCAAACATCTACAATTTTATTAACTACTTTACCGAACTCTATTTTCTTTATATCAGACAAAATAACATGTCCTTTTTCCGGTAATAAATCTACCCCTACTTCTTCTTTTACTTCTCTGAGTGCACCTTGCAAACTATCTTCCCCTTTTATCACTGAACCATCCACACATTCCCAAACCAAGGGAAATGTTGGTCTGTTTGCCGAGCGCTGTGCAATCAGATACTCTCCCTTTGAATTGCGAATCCATACATGCACCACCAGATGGTATCCGTCTATCGGTAACTGCTCACCTCTAACATGATTCTTCCCAAGAAGTTCCCTATTTTCATCATACAAATCCCAAATTTCCGCATCAGGTACATATTCCACAATATCGCCAAAATCTGCATTTAGAGTCTTACATATCTTACTTAGGATTGTAAGGCTTACTTCTTCATCACGACGTAATTTTGTCATCGTGTTAGGAGCAATTTCTGCCTTTTTACGCAAATCTGATTTACTCATTTTTTTATCTACTAATAGTTTCCATAGTTTGTTATAAGATACAGCCATGATTATTTCTCCTGTTTCTAATCTAACTTTTTTAACAATTCCATTAAATCTTTCCAATTTTCTATTGTAAGTATATCTTCCTTGGGTTCATATTTCAAATCAATTGCCCCGATATACCACACCGGGAATAATCCTGCCGCGCTAGCTCCGACGATATCACACTGATACTGATCCCCTATATACCATACATCTTCCGGTTGAAGTTCAGCCTTCTCTAATGCCAATTCAAATATATGCTTATTGGGTTTACGATACATATACTCGCTGGTTGCAATAATAAACTCAAAGTTATTGTTTGGAATACAATCATTAATCCTTTTAGCAACAGCATTTCCACAGTATGAAATATTACTGATTACACCGGTGCGAATCTGTTTCTCCTTAAGAAATGTAAGAAACTCTCTGATTCCCACAGTCGGTTTTCCCGGTGCCGCTGCATCCCAAAATACACTGTCAATTTCTTCCGGGCTCAATGCAATTTCAATTCCTTGCGACTCATATAAATATTTTGTAAACATATAGTTCGGAACTTCCACTTGAAACAGGTGTCTCTTTTCCGGGTCAAATCGTCCTAATTCATGATTCAGTTTGTTTGCATAAGCCTGCACTTCCTCTGCCGATTTATTGTACTTATTTTTTGTGGCATATTTAAGAACCGCTTCTGTCCCTTTTACACCATCAAATAACTGTTCATTTACCAAAGTTTGTCCATAATCAAATAAAATCATCTTGGGTTTCTTCATTTCAGTCACATCCTTACTTTGTCCAATCAACTTCTGTTACTTTTTCTCAATCATCAAATGATGAAAAAATGCAATATCCTTATATCCATCCATATCAGATACCCGCATCTCTATCTCCACCATTTTCTCCTGCCAGTCAGCATCCTTATGAATCTCCTGATTCTGTTGCAGGTCCCAGAAGGTTCTCATACCAAGTGTTTTCGTAATCACAAGTTCCGGACACCATTTCTCAATATCTGCATCCTCATAATAGTGAATTGCTCCATACTTGGAAGTCATTCCATCATTACCATCAAGCAAGCTTTGTGCATGTTCAAAATCATTTAATAGTACAACCATCTGCATAACTCTTCCTGCACGGTTATGTTTCACAATCGAAATCTTACCATCCGGCTTCAGGATTCTTGCAAACTCTTTTATAATATTCTCTCTGTCCTTGGCATACTCTAATACATTGTGACAAATAATCATATCAAAAGACTCATCAGCAAATCTGCGCAGTTCATCAGAACTTCCGATAATTTGTGTATACTGGTTATCTTCCCATCTTTCCTTTACACTATCTTCATCAGGTTCAATGGCTGTTACATCATTATGCTCTGCCAAATAATTTGCAGTTACTCCGATACCACTGCCGAAATCAAGTATCTTCTTATCACGAATGTCTCCTAACTGTTTCCAGACAATTCGCTTCATGAGACATTCCCAAGGTTGTAAATCTGTCATTTTTTTACTCATCGTACCAGCTCCATTTCATCTTCCATTTTCACAAATCCATATCTCTCATACAAAGGTCGTCCCATATCCGTCGCTTCCAACGCAATCTGTAATACACCCTGTTCCTTCGTATCCTTCACCAGTAAATCCAATGTATGAAATGCAATCCCCTGTCTCCGATATTCCGATGCCGTATACATATTCATAATGTACGCCTTTTTACCGGTCGGATTATGGTAGGTCGGCATAACCTGATAAAAGCTTACACCGCCCGCTCCAATAAACTTTCCGTTATCATACACCAAATATGCAATATGCTCTCCGGTTTTCAACGCACGCCTATAATATGCATATGATTCCACCTCCACAACGGACATATCCTCATCATATGACAACTTATTTGCTGCACGAAGGACAATAATCCTTGTTCTTACCAATTCGTCGATATCTTCCATTGTTGCTCTTTTATATTCAAATTTTTGTATCATTCTGCACCTCTGTCACTACATCAAAACTCCGGCAATTCCAAAAATATAACCTCATTCTCATTTGCTACACCTGTATATATTTTGTCTGAATACTGCCCAACCAAACAGTAGTGGTTCATAACATACCTTGCTGTGTATGGCATTTCCAGTTCATCCAATTGTTTTAGAGAAAACCATTTCAATTCTCCTTCATTCGAGGCCAAATCATCACTAACTTCTTCATTAAGTATTGCGAAAAAATAGTAATTTTGTCTTATCTCCCCTTTCGTTCTTCGTAAGGTAACATATCTAAGAGAAAGATTCCGAATATTATCTTCATGAAGTCCTAGTTCCTCATTCATCTCTCTTAATACACAAGCCTTTGCATCATTTAGCTCAAATTCTTCAAAATGACCTCCGGCAGAACCTGCCCATACATCACTTACAACTCTTCCGCCCTTTCTGAATAAGAGCAGTACTTTATCATCCTTTAATAAGTAAATTGACGTCATATTTCTTAACTTTCCTGTCATAACTCAAACACTCACTTTCTGCCCCAATGATTTAGGTGTATACATATTTCACATATCAATCCACTGTATAAATGCGGTCTTGTCTGAACTGTTATAACCGGCATTTTGATAAAAATTCAATGTACTTTCTTCCTTTGAACCTGTAAGCAACATCATCTTGTAGCAATGATTCTCTTCTGCAATTTTCTTGGCAAAATTTAGGCAATCTGTAGCATAACCTTTCTTTCGATACTTCCCATGTGTTACCACATTTTCAACAAATGCATATGGACGAACATTTCTTGTGAGATTGGGAATAATCACACATACGCAGGATGCCACGATCTTGCCATCAATCTCACAAACAATAGCACCTGTTTCTTCCTGAAGTTCTCTCTTAGCAGTTTCCAAAATATCTTCTCCAGCTTCACGATGACCTCCCGGAGCCTCATAGGTATCTCGTTCCTTATGTTTGCAAAATACCCATTTGCCATTGCTCTGTGAAATAATTACTGCAAATTTCAATAGTGAATCATCTACTGTATCATAAAATTTAACTTCCAACATATCACTTTTCTCCTTCCCATTCTGCCATAAACTCTTCAAGAAAGTCCTCCATAACAGCTTGTCTATGCATAGCCATTTTCTTGGCAGTCTCAGTATTCATCATATCTTTAAGCAACAAGAGTTTTTCATAAATGTGATTAATACTTGTAGAATTATGGTTCTGAATATAATCCGCCTTATTCATATTAGTCATATATGAGTGTATGAAAGGAACATGTTTAGGCTTAGGCGTTGGAGCATTGGCTACAATGGTTCTTTATACAACCGGTATCCGAATTATCATTTAAAAGTGTGGCTGGAACAGGAACCACTGCCTGCTTAACCTACGGTGAAAGCTTATCCAGACATGCTTTTCTTACAGCAGCCAGCCGGTAATAATAATTGCATTTGGAGGTACCATGCTCGCTGCACCATTGAGTAACAGTCATATCATCCGGACGGTTATTACATTCATGAATCATATCTGCCCATTCCTGCAGACGAACATTACGTGCAATAAGACTTGTTTGAGAACTCATAGACTAACCTCCTGAAATTGTATAAAAAGTTGAGACTTAACCTTTTATACTTGATTTAAATGGTATAGTCTGATTTTCTCAAATTTTTATATAAAGTGCAATGTACGGACTATGAGGCGTTTACTTACATTATATCAGCCAAGGCATATTTTTACTAGCAAAAAAGGCACCCAAGCCATATAGCCTGAGTGCCACAAATCTATATCAATATTCTATTATCAAACCACCTTGAACATATTCTGTTTCAAAGGCTTATCGTCCTTGTCCGAAAGTCCCATCTCTTTTCTTGCATTTTCCAACCCCTGCATCTTCTGAAGTTCTTTCTCCGCATCCTCAAGTCCAACGTGGGTGTAAACATTAAGTGTCACGGCAATATCCGAATGCCCCATGAGGTACTGCAATGTCTTAGGATTCATGCCGGATTTCGCCATGTTAGAGCAATATGTATGATGGCATACATGGGGTGTGATATTGGGCATCTGTACCTTATAAATCTCGTTGTACCTGCCCACCATACTGTTAAATCTGTGTTCCCAGTGCATGGCAACCATCGGCATTCCGTTCTTATCCAGAAAAGGAAATCCAGTGTATCCACCTACCACTTTCTCCACCTTATATTCTGGTCTATCTTGAATGATTGCTCGAAACATTTCTGTAACTTCTTTTGTCATTGGAATTACCCATGTTCCGGCATTCGTCTTTGTCGGCTCAATCACATACTCCGTAGCTCTATCTGCCAAACACCTTGACATCACCGAGCAGTTTAAGGTTTCCATTATCCACGAGAATTGCGCCAGCTCGCACAGCGGTTGCGTACACGGTTTTACCACGTTCAGCAAGTACCCGTTGTATCGACTCATCCTGTTCCAAAGTCCCCTCATAGTGAACTTCCAAATAAAAATCATTCAGATAAGGAAGCCCCTCATAATACTTAAATTCGGGGTAATCATCATCGGGAGACAAATGGTACTCTGCTAACTGAATGACAGCACCGGCACTATAGCCCATCAGAATCCCATCATGTTGCATCAAAACATCATACAAATCGAACTCTTTGATTCGATCCATCATTCTGTCCGGCAACCCACCAAGAAAATAAACAATGTCTGCGCTTTTGATTTTTTGAGTTGCAGATTCCTTTGTGTCGGTAAAATAATTGATAAAGTTAATGTTTTCTTCCGGGATGCCATAAGTAGTAAAGCCTCCAACAATCCCATCGTGATATTTGCCACATTCCTTGCTATACAAAGCATTCCAATCCGACAAGGATTTTACACGGTTGTCTCTAAAGGAGAACGCTACGACCGCAACAGAATGATTTGGCTGTATGTAGTTTTTCAATTCGTCATAGAGCCAAGGCGCATCTATGTCAAATCCTTCAAGTAAAATGTTAATCATTGATTTATCTCCTTTGCTTGTATTTGTGCTTTTTCCAGTACATCTGCAAAGCGCTGTATCGGCTCCGCAAGCGTCTCAGCGTAGTCGAATGTCTCTTTATCGTCTCGATATTCCAACGGACTTCTGCGAACTATCAACGCATATCTAAGGGCTGCATAAGAAATAATTCTCTCGGCATATGCTATGCTGGGAGAAAAGTTCAACTTTTTGTGTCCAAGGTATTGACATAGCTCCAAGCAATATTCAGCTAAAATACAGTAACTATGTGGCTTTCAGCCACTTTTACGGCTATGCCGTGAATAATATAGGTAAATGTATGTTTTTCTAATTATTTGCGTTTGTTTTTTCCACTTCTAAAAGCAGGAATCATATTAGGTGGACACCATATTCAGTTAATACCGATACTGCATGTATAATACCATCAAAAGTCCGAGTATACACTCAATAACTCCGTCCCCAATGGTTTTTAATTTGTTTACGCAAACCATTCCTTCATAACGTCAAATATTCTCACAAGCTCCTTCTCCTCTATCACATACGGAACCATGGAATACATGTATGAAAGGAAAGGTCTTGAAAAAACTCCTCTTTCGTAGGCAAACTGCTGGAAGCCCTCAAGTGTCTTCGAGTCATAGACCTCCACGCATGTGCAGCCGCCCATGATGCGGACCTCCTTTATGCGAGGGTCTGTAAAGTCTGCCATCTCGCGTCTGGAGATTTCCTCTATACGCTTGATTTTGCTCATGTAGTCATCGCGTTCAAAAATCTCGATGCCCTTCAGAGCCACCGCACACGCCAATGCATTTCCCATAAACGTCGGTCCATGCATCAGGGCATGTCTGTCATTGTCACTGTAAAATGCATTGAATACCTTGTGATTGGCTACAGTGACGGCGTGTCCGATATAGCCTCCGGTGAGAGCCTTGCCAAGCACCAGAATATCCGGCAGCACAAGGTCAGCCACAAATCTGTTGCCTGTCCTTCCAAAGCCTGTCGCCACCTCGTCAAATATCAGAAGCACATCGTACTCATCGCACAGCTCCCTAGCCCTCTTAAGGAAGGATATATCATACATTCTCATGCCTCCGGCACCCTGCAAAAGCGGCTCGACGATAAAGCAGTTGAGCTCATCATGGTATTTTTCAAACGCCTCCTCAAGTGCCTGAATTTCCGTCGGGATATGTACCACGCCTGATTTGCTCTCAAATGCGAAATGGTAATCCTCATCGTCACCGACCTCCATAGCCTTAAAGGTGTCGCCATGATAAGCATGCTCTAAGGCAAGCACCAGCGGACGCTTCCTCCCCTGATTCGTGTTGTACTGCAATGCCATCTTGAGGGATACCTCCACCGCCACGCTTCCCGAATCTGAGAAAAAGCAGTAGTCCAGATCACCCGGCAGAAATTTCTCCAGTTTCTTAGATAATCTCTGAACCGGGTCATGTGTGAGCCCACCAAGCATCACATGGCAGAAGTGGTCTGCCTGCTCCTTTATAGCCTCAGTCAGCTCCGGGTGCTTGTAGCCATGAATCATGCACCACCATGAGGATACAGAGTCTATAAGCTTCTGATCCTCCGTGTAAAGATATACACCCTCCGCATCTATTATCTTGTACGGTGCCTTCATTGTCTTCATCTGTTCATATGGATACCAAATCATGTTGTACTCCTTTATATTAATTATGTCGGGGCAAAAGGTATTTTGCCCACAATGATATCGGATTGCTTCATGCTTTGCGCTCCCGCAATCCTCGAAGCTTATTCATAAAGCCCTAAAAGCTTCTCCACCTCAATGTCAAGCTGTGTGTCCCCCTTCTTAACCTTCGCAAGGGTTGGCAGCCCGGTCATATACTCGCACATAAATATGTTGTCATCCTCCATGACATTTCCCGGATGATAATTGTTAAATATTATTCCCTTCACTGGCAGGTCATGTGTCTTCATGTATTCAACCGTGAGCACAACGCTGTTTATTGTGCCAAGTCCGGCATCCGCAACAATTATGCAGGACAAGCCCAGCTCCTTTATGACATCCTCAAGCTGTATTTTTGCCTCGTCAAAGCATATAGGACAGAGTATTCCGCCGCTGCCCTCCATCGTGACATAGTTGTATTTTTCACAGACCTTTTTATATCCCTCTTTGACAACGGACAGCTCCACAGGATGCCCCTCTATGCGTGAAGCCAGATGCGGGGAATATGCATTTTCATACACATAAGGACACATCTCGTCAAGTGGCTGCTCTATCCCTGCCGTCTGCCTGACAAAAAGTGCATCCCCCGGTATAAGAGTGCCATCCTCCCTCCTGTCATTTCCGCTCATTGCTGCCTTATAATATGCCGCCGATTTCCCGGCATCCGCAATTTTCTTTACAATCAACCCCGCAACATACGTCTTCCCGATATCGGTCCCCGTACCGGTTATAAATATAGATTTAGCCATCTTAATTACCCTCTCTGTTGTTCATTCCTTAAATAAATACTACTTCCAATACTCCGGCGTCACATCGCGTCCCATGCTTTCAAGCAGCTCCCTGTCACTTCTGATTGTCGCACAGGCTGCGGTTGTGAGCATGTTTCCGGTTATTGTCGCCGATGCACCTGACTTGAACGCAAGCTCCCCATCATTGGTGAGCAGTGCACGTCCAGCCGCAAGTCTGATGTCCGCCTTCGGATTTATGTATCTGAAAAAAGCGATTGTACGCAATATTTCCGGCTCACTCAGTCTTTCAAGCCCCTCAAGCGGTGTGCCCGGTATCGGCATGAGTGCATTTATCGGTATAGAATCCACGCCGACCTCGGAAAGGCTCACTGCCATGTCAAGTCTGTCCTCCCATGTTTCGCCCATTCCGATTATTCCGCCTGAGCATGCATACATTCCCTCAGCCTTCACCTTTTTGAGTGTCTCAATCTTCATATCGTAGGTATGTGTCGTGCATATATTAGGGAAATTTCTTTTGGAAGTCTCGATGTTGTGATGATAGCTTGTAACTCCCGCCTCATGAAGCCTGTGAAGCTGCTCCGCCGTCAAAAAGCCCATCGAAGCACACAAATCTATCTTGCACTCCCTTTTCATCGTCTCATAAGCGTGTATAGCCTTTTCAAACTCCTCGCCGGTCAGTGCCTTTCCCGCAGTCACAATCGAAAATCTGTCCACACCCTCACTCTCATTCATCTTACACGCTTCAAGGATCTTCTCCTCAGGAAGGAAATCATAGACCTCACAATTCGTGTGATGATGAGCCGACTGTGCACAATATTTGCAGTCCTCCGGGCATCTTCCGCTTCGCCCATTTATGATTGAACAGAGGTCTACCTTGTCCCCGACAAACTTCTCCCTTATCATATCCGCACCCTTGCACAGCTCATCCAGATCACAGTTCAAGAAAAATGACAAATCATCCTCCCTCGTGATTCTCCTTCCTCCGATAATCTCCTCAGCTAATTTAATTGCATCCATGTCATGCCTCCCATTTTCATTATAGTAACAATATTCAACGGCTGTATTTCAGCCTCTTATGTGAAACCATCGCCTCAAGTCCCAGCACAGGCTTGATACGCTTTGCAAGCACTGCTGCTAATATGCTAAGTGCTATGTCGCCCGGCACTGCCAGAATAAAGCAGTACAAAAATAACGGCCACACAGCAATCGGCGTGTTAATCACAAAATTGCAGATTATGTAGTAATAAATCATTCCTATTGCATAGACGAAGAACAGCCCTGCAAAATTCGCCACAAGATAATTTCCCACATTCTTTTTCTTCATGTGCTCTGCTATGTACCCTGTTACAAATGTACCCACAATAAATCCTATAATGTACCCGAAGCTCGGCTTAAATATGTACCACAGACCGCCACCCTCCGCAAAAATTGGCAGTCCGATAAGCCCGAGCAGCATATAAAAAGTAACTGCCATCGCACCAAGCTTAGGTCCTAACAAAAGCCCCGCCATCATCGTGAATAAATACTGAAGCGTAAATGGCACAACAGGAATCGGTATCTTGATAAATGCCCCAACGGCAATAAGTGCCGTAAAAAGGCCGCAATATACCAGTGTTTTTGTTTTTGATGTCATAATTGTCAACCTCCGTTATCCTTATGGTTAACAATCATAATAAAAAAAAGAGCCCCTGTCAAGGGGCAAGCCACTAGGAACAAAAACTAATGACTGATGCCTCTTGAATTATCAGACATAAGATGATAATATCTAATTAAACATAAAGCACCCACTCCAAAGGTGGATGCTCCGAGTTTAGGCTAAAGAAATGTCCTTACGGACACCGCCTATCCTGTGGATCAGACAGGATAGGCATTTTTATTTTCGCCTGCTCTTCCTCGAAGAGCTTTTCTCTTTATCGAGAAAGGCAAGCAGCGCTACAATCAAGCTACCAAAGGACATCAACAATGCTAATATCCCAATGAAAATCGAAATGATTTCATAAGCCGTCATCGGCGCCACCGTCTACGCTCCGCTTCGGTCGGTGCTAAACAAGCGTCCCCCGGACGCTTAACGCCCTGTCATGGGTACTTTCCTTAAGTAGTATCCTAACATAAGCACTTATGTTTCTGCAAGGATAAATGTTATTTTCTGCCAATTATGATAACATGGTTACTTGCACCAAGCACTGACTGTTCACGACATACACTATAATGGTAATTGCACCAAATTTTGAACTGATTTTCATCCCATTGGTCTATCTTTTGCGATAGAAGAGGTGACAAACCATCTTGTGCAAAATGGTCTACAATTTCTAATCCATATCTTTGATAAATTGATTCCATTTCCTCTTTTGATGAATAATAGGTATCCGTCCAAAAACACTTCTCATCATCATGCTTTAATATGCCTGTTTCTATAAGCTGTTTTGCCAAATGTCCATCTAAATATTTCACATTATTTGTAGCAACATATTGAAATACATAATATCTTGGAATATACGCAGTAATTAAAAGCCCACCTTTCTTTAACACCCTTAAACATTCCTTCAAATTGCTGTGATTGCTGGTATTGCTGTACTTCCAATATGCTGTATATCAATAACATCATCACCTAATATTGCTTTAAGTATTTTAATTGTTTGAACAGCAATCTCGTCCCATTGCTTATCATGCGGTTCAAGTTGCACTGCCCCTCTTTTTAGTCCTAAGGACATAAAACACACCCCTCCTGGCTTATCTATTCTGCCCATCCCTTATAAATGGTTCCTTGATTTCTTTACTTAACAACTGACTATATGCTTCTATCTTACGAAATGTGTTTCCTAACATTTCCCGATTCCTGTATTCTCTAATAGCTTCCATATCAAACTCCGCATAAAAAATCCCCTCAGTTTTATCATCAGCCAGCAAAACTGTGTTATCAACACATTTTCCGTTTCTATCCCAACAAATTGGACTATATGCGCAGGAACATCCAGCATTATCTCCATTCGGATTTGCCATAGCGACTGCAACCATATTTTCATAAGCTCTTGTGGAAAGTGCCCTGATTCTTGGCTGCATAGAACCGCAATCATTTGGGACAAGAATAACCTCAGCTCCTTTTAACATCAGTATTCTTGCACTTTCCGGATACTCTCTGTCATAACAAATCATAATGCCTAATTGTATTCCTTCAAAATCACACACCTTAAATTCTTTCCCTGATTCAACATCTCTTTCATCTGCGAAATCACAGGTATGCACCTTAGAGTATTTCATCAATATATTGCCCGATTTATTGATAACAAAGGCTGAGTTCTGCGGCTGCTTATTACCTTTTGTAAATGAAGTTAGTACTACTCCAATTTTATATTTTTTTGCATACTTACATATTTTTGCAATTCTTATATCATCATCGGAAATACTTTTTTCGTGCGACATAGGCAAATTATATCCTGTAATAAAGCATTCCGGCAATAAAAGAATATCTGCATGGTTTTCCGAAGCCTCTTCCATTGCCATAATGATAGTTTCAATATTCTTATCTATTTGTTCATTAATAGGACGTTTTTGTAGTATAGCAACCCTGAACATTCACTTTCCCTCCTATAGATAATTCAAAATGTCAGATAAGTTATTAACTTCAATATCAGCTTTTTCACTCTCGTCCATTACAGTCCACAAACTTCCAAATCCCTGTTTTATCCATATCGTTTTCATTCCTAACTGTTTTGCCGGTACAATATCATTATCAATGCGGTCACCAATCATTACAGCATTTTCCGGCTTACAGCCACTTCTTTCCAAAGCAATTTCAAATATACGTCTGTCCGGTTTTGAAACACCTTCTTCTGCTGATGCAATGACTAAATCAATATATTTTCGCACTCCGAGATTTTCTAATCTTTCAGAAGTTCCTAATGGTTGGTTTGCGATTATACCAATTTCATAATTTCTGCTTAACCTTTTCAGGCAATCTTCTGAATCTGTATACAGCTTTTCATATTGTGATTCCCATTTAGGTAGTTCTATCCCCAATTGTTTTGCTATCTCTAAATCACCTTTTTTATTTCTCCTGTACAATGATATCGCATGTTCATAAATTTGTTGCGGAGTTAGACCGGATAATTCAGCAATTTTTTCCATCCTATCTTCATAAACGCTACTTTCATCAACCAGCGTCGAACCAACATCAAAAAATAACCATTTTATTTCATCCTTCTTAGGCAAAAATCCTCTTTGTCTCGCTTCTTCTAGCAGTCTTGGTTGAATTTCCGGATATGTCCAATTAAGCGGTAGTTCATTCATAATTGCTATTTTCTCTATCTCACTATGTAAATCTTTTTCAAACGTATGTATCTCCGCGAAAAATAACTTTCCAAAGGTTTCTTTCCCATCAAAGTTGTCTGGCGCCGTCACAGAATAAATACATATCGGATTTATCTCAAAATTAATGGCTCCTGTTTCCTCATACAATTCTCTCTTTGCTGTTTCAAGAATATCCTCACCTTGTTCTCTATGTCCTCCCGGCACTTCCCATGTACTTCTTTCTCTATGCTTGCAGAATACCCATTTTCCATTATGTTTTGCAATAATAACTGCAAACTTTAGCATTGAATCATCAATGCTATCATAAAAATTCACTTTCGTCATATAATGCTCCTTATTAAATTTCTTCTATTTATCATTTATTGTTCCCACAAATAGAGCCAAACTAGAGCCATTTGGTAAAACAAATGCCGGAAACCCGCATAAATACAGGCTTTCGGCATTTCTGTCCGTTATTCAAACTCAATATGTCCCCGGCTAATCTTAACTTATTCCAGTTAAGTTTCAGTTAGATATGGGGCATATTTCTATATCAATTACACTATTTATTTTGACCTACTGAATGGACGTTGCCAAACTGTTGCCACGAGTTTATTATAGTTTGGATTAGGATGAAATGCAACAGATTCTTTAAAATTAGCACTGTTCAATATATTCTCTCAAATACTTAAACGGAAATGGAAGAACCGTATATTGACTATTACGCACAAATTCTACTGCCATCAACGGAAGAGCCTCCTCATATTCAAGTTCTTCTCCCAAAGAAATCACCTTACGCATACAACAAGCATTTGGATATGCTAATCTCTTACTCTTAGCCCCCACATAATATACAAATGTACGTCCATCTAAGTAGTCTTTCTCATTGTATTCGTACTTGATGTTTAAGAGATTTCCAATTTGGTAAGTCGCTTCAAATTCCCCTTTTCTCAGCTCGCCATCAATCCAGACTCCATACTTTTCATGTAAAAACCTATTGAATTTTGATGCAATCCCTGTGCGCATATTTAAAATCTTTTTCATTGCTTTCTTGGTAATCATTTCTGTTTCTGCAGCCACCTTACTTTTCCATTCAGAAATGCATTCCCTTGAATCAATATTATCTTTTTCAAAATCATCTATTGCTTCCAATAATAATTCTTTTGAAACTCTTTCTTTTGCATCTGTTTCCATAAGTGTATTCATTAATGCTGATATATTAGGCAATGTCTTTTCGCGTGTTAACAATATGGCATGAATATTATCAATATCCGAATACATTAATCCTTCTACCTGATTCTGTGCACCACGATGTTTGTCTTCTACAAAATCATATCTGCTATTGATTTCAACATACGATACTTGTTACGAATATCCTGATTATCAACCACATAGTCAAACGAAATATAATACTTATCGTCCTCTTTCATGTCTGTATCCGACAACGAATCCAATAAGCCCTGATTACTTCCCTTGCTTTCGACCACAAGTGCATCATCAAAGAAAAGTTGATTGACTAACTTCCAGAAGTGAAGTCCGGCACCAGTGTCTTCTGTCCATAAATATTTCATATCACAACTCCTCTTCCAGTGTTATCCTATAATTATCAAACTTCAGCACCTTAAAACTCTTATCAGAAACATTAAGACCATCGCAATTTCGTAGGAAAAGCATATATTGATTGGACGGCTCAAAATTAATAAACCTTCTTATCTCATCGTTCATCAAATTATCTGCATTATCAACCACAATGAAACTATCTCTGCACTTTTCAATCGACTCTGAGAAATTATCTGATTTGTAATTAAACAATTTTATAGCCTTGTATTCATCTGTTAATCGTAAATCTTCTAACATTTCATAAAGCACAGTTTTACCGGTACCGCTATCTCCGCCAACAAGAGTTATTCTATCGTCAAATTCTAGATTGTATGAAAATGGATCTGCTTTAAATGTAATATTCTTATAGATCATCTGCTTCTCTCCTTTCATACTCCTTGCCCCACCAGGCATTATATCCTCTCCCTCCAGTCACTATATCAGAATCATTGAATCTGATTTGCACATCATCCGGAATATCAAAAAGCGTTGGTCTGGACATATAAATCTTTATATTACCCATAGTAAAAATGATTTTAAGCACATTCGGACCACATTCTTCTACATTGACCACCTTATCAGGATGCTTTACAATATTAAGTAATGTCTTGCAGCCGGATGACAAATTTCGGATTGTACCTAATCCATATTTTGTTTCAATGTGCTTGTCTGGTGTCAGCTTCGCCTCATCCACTTGGTGAATGAGATTTATTTCATATTTGGACATTTCTTCATTACTTGTATTCAAATTGAAATACAAATCGTTTTGAAGTATCCAATCTTTTGAATCTTTTTTATCTGTATATATATCTATCATTCGGTGTCACTCCTTCTCTCAATCATAATCAGGAACAAATGTTGCCATTTCTTCATAATATCCAACAATACAGTTTAAATTATAATCTATCTTTTTGAATACCTCCACAAACATCTCTAAATCAACAACTTCATTTCCATAATTTTCAATATAAAAATGATATTCGTCATCTGTATTAAACGGATACAATCCTGCCACAAATGTTGCATGCGCTTGAAAGTTTTCCTGTAGCATTATTGTAAACATATGCCTTACTGCGACCACAATACGGACATTCAATTATTCCAGTAGTCTCAAGAGTATTTAAGTCAAAAATATAATCCATTCGTACCCCCCATGTCTTTACTGTGCTTGTCTTCTGAAAAAATCCAATGTTCTAATCCATGCAATATGAAATACCATCTGCATTGCATAAGCGCCTTGTATTCCATTTTGTTTCATACAATTCAGATAAAGCAAATGAAGATTCTGCTTACGATCATCTGTCATGGTCAAACTCAAATTTGTTCTCAGTTTTGAATCATAACGCATGTCCAAAAGATTTTTCATGAATTCACGATACTCCGTTACTAATACGATCTGAGCAACCTCTGCTACTTCAAGCAGATACCTTTTCTTCATCTCCTCCGCTTTTTCTGCAAATTTCTTTTCAAATTCAATCTTTATCTCCTCTCGATTCAACTCATTTGCAATTGCATTTTTGATGTTGAATGCCGGATATAGCACATCAAAGCCAAAACCATTCCAACAAAGCTCCTCAATAGCTTTCTGCAAAGTATTCCATCTCATATCTCTGTATGCCAACGGAATCATAATTGGAATACTGTTGAGAAATTGCTGGTATACATTTCCAGCCACGTTATATCTTTGGATAATATCCATAAAGTCTACATCATCAAACAGATAATTACCCTCCGTTTTCTGCATTCTTGCATCGATTATCTGCTCCAAAACCGCTGAGCTAGTGTATTCCTTTGCGTAAGTATACTCATAATAGAGACTATTGGTCTTATCGCATATATAGTAATTGTTCCCAATAATAGAATTCAGCGTTACACTATCAGACTCTATGTAAATCTGTTTTGTCACATCAATGAATTCCTCAAAGTCTTCCTCTGTAACAACCTCTTTATCTATACCATTATCCGCAAGATAAGTTGACCACACCTCATCCAAACGGCCTGACACAATATACGTCGATCTACTATATCCTTGTGCATTTAATCTCTTAATGATGTCAAGCATATAGTCATCTTTATTGTTCAGTTTGGTGTGATACAAAATTATATCTGGCTTTCTGCTTTGAACAGACTCCTGAACTCTATAGAAAACAACCTCATTAATTCTAGCAGCATCCTTCTGTCCTTGATTGATACCTACGCTATCAGAAAGAATAATCTCTCTATCCAAGGAAATCTGAGCTGATTCAAAATAGAACTCTGCATTTTTCACAATGGGTTCAATAGTATAGAAATCTCCCTTTCGTTGCTTAGTCTTATTACCAAACACATGGCTGAGGTACAGTAAAGTTTCTGTTTCTCTAGTTCTTCCGCAATAGCTTATACTTCCTCCTGCAACAGCACTTTGAGTATACTCAGCATTATAAGCTTCCAAATCCTGCATCAATTTTCCGTAGACTTCACTTACAATGTCTGAAATGTCAAATTTTGCAACCATCTGATTGATAACGTCACTGCCTATGTCAAACTGCTCATCTTCATAATCTCGAACGAGTTGCTTAATAATAAAATAGCCATCTTCTTTCGCTAATCTGTCAATAGATTTGCTGTTACCATAAAAATCCACAAGCACACTCTTAGTTAATTCTTCAATTAAACTCGCTAAAGGCTTATTTACTTTTCTGATTCCTAGACCAAAGGTTTTGTCATAGTTCATTTCTAAACGTTTTTCTACAGCTCCCCTGCATTTCTCGCACAATTCAGATAAATCCAAAATGGTTTTACAGTTTTCCTTAACTGTAACAATATACTCCTCAACAGCCTCTTGAATCAGTCCTCTAATGCTGCTTATAATCTCCTCTTCCGTTTTCAGCTGTGTCACAACCTTAAAATCAAATTCCTCACCCAATTTTACGGATGTGCAATTAATATGGTATATAATGGAACAAGCTGTTGTCTCTCTGAGACTTGTTAGAGCTGGAACGAAGTTCTTTAATGCTTCCTTTGATAACACAGCGCTCAAAATGAATCGTGTTTTTCCTGAACCTGTACATCCAATATTCAGAATCTCCAACGGCTTTTCATCTCTCTTGATTTTGCAATATTCATTATTGTTTTTAAACGCTTCATATTCGTCTGGGTACAAGATTCGTACTGCCAATTCAATAGAAACATTTTGGTATTTCAGAATACCTTCTGGATAGCCGCATTTAACTGCATCTGAATTAATCGCATGCATTTTTTCCATATGTTCAAGCTTCAATTCCGAATTTAACAAGCCTTCTACTTCTGAGCTTATCTTTCTTGCAGCCATTACAGTGATGTTCTTCTCATTTCCAATTGTAACCTTGTTCTGCTTACCACCCTTGCTGTAAGACAGTTTGTAGCTTCCGCTATCAAGAATCATATTAATCTTATATTCCGCCATTTCAAAATTTTCCCTCCTATTCTCATTGGTTTTGAGAATAAATCATTTTATTTATTCCTTGGTTATATAATAACACTATCAACTTATAAGTCAACCTTTTTTGAATAATTTTATATTTCAATTCCTTTTTTTATCATTATTCCGGTTTTATCATTAGTTTTAAGGAATATTTTTCTTAATTTATTCTCAATCATAAAAATGCATAATTATTCTTGGACTCTTTTAGGCACCCGTCCGGACTTTGAGAACCATAATACACAATAACACATTTTTTTGAAATTCCTGGACTCTATCAAAGTACAACAAAATAAGGTATCCAGCAGTAATCTGCGGATACCTTGTTCCCTCTGTAATTAAAACTCCTTTTTCAAAAACCTTTGTAATATCAGTTTTCTTCTGTTTTCATGAATCTAGTTCTAATAATTCTTCATTCATTTTTTGCAAAACTGAATCATCACACAACAGATTCTTACCCCAAAGCGTAAACAACACTAACGCTTCTTCGTATGTTAATCTTAATCCTATTGCCACATCAAATAATGTTTCTGCTTTGACTGGCTTATCCTTCGTTTCTTTGCTAATACCAGATAATTTGTAGTATACATTCTTCCCAACGCCTGTCCTTCGTTCAAAGGCAGCTCTTTCGAATCGTTCAGCACTCAAATATTTCTGTAGCAAATAATTAAAATATAATTGACCATCGGTTAATACATTTGATTTTCCTATATAGTCCTTATATTTTTTGATCAGCGGTTGCAACTTTCCATACATTTCAATCTGTTGGAAAGTTAACAATAGTCCGTCCTAATTAATTCAGGATAGGATGGAGACGATAATCTAAACAATAAGTTACATTTGTTGTAAATGGGATTTGAACCTCAATCCCTATAAGCTCGCTACACAAATTAAACATTCGCCTCACCTCCAAGTAAAAATATCAACTAAAACAATAAGTTGCCATCTCCACCTGATCCATTTCCTCCTTTTCATACTCACACGATGTGAGCATATATTTCATAAATAATTTTCTTAATATGTAGGTTTCCTGCAATCCTACAATCCTCCTAATCTTGCAGGGACTCTTCACACTTTCACTACTTAATGCGAAGTTCGGCTTTACATGAATCCATGCGTAGTTCGCCCTTAATCTCCTGTACAGACAAATCTGTAATATCCGTACATATTATCACCTTACAGAGGTTCGTCTGATTTCAACTGATTCATCAAACCGATGTTCCCACAAAATAAATGTCACCACTTACCTGCATCCAGTAGAACTCCATTGGGCTTGTTCATTGACAATGGTTAACAAGTCAACTTCCATCTCCATTGTAGTCACATTGTTTTCAGCGTTTAACCATGTGAATGATACCTTGCATTCCGCCTATATCGACGGGACAGGTTATCGGAATACACGCTCCCCATCTCACGAACATTATATCACTTTTACAATTAATACCAAAATAAAATCTTTATAAACTGCATCCATAATATAACATATCCTTTTTACCAAAAAACATCCATATAAAGTATTGCACCACAATACTTTATATGGATGCCAATTATTAATTCTTTATTTCGTATAGGTTAATGAATGTCCTTAAGGACACCGCCTATCCTGTTGGCAGACAGGATAGGCATTTTTATTTTTGCCTGCTCTTCCTCAAAGAGCTTTTCTCTTTATCGAGAAAGGCAAGCAACGCTACAATCAAGCTACCAAAGGACATCAGCAATGCTAATATCCCTATGAAAATCGAAATGATCTCATAAGCCGTCATCGGTGCCACCTCTACACTCCGTTTCGGTCGGTGCTAAACAAGCGTCCCCCGGACACTTAACGCCCTGTCATGGGTACTTTCCTTAAATGGTATCCTAACACAGGAACTTATGTTAATGCAAGGATAAATGATATATCTTTCAAAATCTTATTATTTTCTCCCAATTATAATAACATGATTACTTGCTCCTAAAACCGACTGTTCACGGCATACACTATAATGATAGTCGCACCAAGTTTTGAACTGATTTTCATCCCATTTGTCAACCTTTTGTGATAAAAGAGGAGCTAAACCATCTTGGGCGAAATGGTCTACAATTTTTAATCTATATCTTTGGTAAATTGATTCCATTTCTTCTTTTGATGAGTAATAAGTATCTGTCCAAAAGCATTTCTCATCATCATGCTTCAGCACACCAGTTTCAATAAGTTGTTTCGCCAAGTGTTCATCCAAATATTTTTCATTGCTCGTAGCAATATATTGAAAAACATAGTATCTTGGAATGTACGCAGTAACCAAAAGCCCGCCTTTCCTTAACACTCTTAGACATTCCTTCATGCATTTTTCTCTCTGCTTTTCTGTAATCAAATGATAAAATGGTCCCATATTGAAAACAATATCAAATGAATCATCTGCGAAACAGGACATATCTGTAGCATCCAAAACCGCTGTATTCATAGAGTATTTTTTTGTTTTAAGCGCCTGGTTGATAATATCTATGTGCCTTGGTGTAATGTCAGTAGCAGTTACATCATGTCCTTTGTCAGCAAGCCAAAATGCATAAACACCAGTTCCCGCTGCACAGTCTAATATTTTACTTTCAGCATCAATAACTTCGTCTAGAACTCTAGTAGTAGTTATAAATTCAATCTTTCTTGCATTATTCGTAGTCAAACGATCTTCCTCTTTATAATTTTCATAACTCTCAACAACATAATTCATATAAACGCCTCCAATCTTCTGATTCACATCACTTTTAAGTATAAAAAAAGCTACCCTCCTTAAATAAATTTTAAGGACGATAGCTAATAGCTTCGTGTTACCACCTTAATTCATCTATATTTCGCAATATAGACCTTAGCAAGTACGGAAATTTCTTTCGATACTCTGACGCTGTAATGGGCGTTCCCAGTGTAGCCTAATGAATAAATCAGTCGGTACACGGCTCCAAGACTGGTTCAATATTTCTTCAATGGAGTTTTCCACCAAACAACTCCTCTCTGCAATATCCAAAACATTTACTATCTCTCTTCATCGCTTTTTATCAGAATAGCCACATAATAATTATTTGTCAAGCATATAATTTATTGATCATTAAGAATAGTATCTATCATATCTTGCTTGCCATTAGTGTATGCAACCCTGTCATCTGCATACTTACTTTCCAGTTCTTCCTTTAACTTCTGATAACACAAAGCAACATTCTCATTAGCATTAAGATAATCTCTAAAATGTATATAATTTTTCCACTCGATTCCGTTCCATTTCACAATATGAATATGGTGTGTTCTTGTATCACTTTCCACATCACCCATTACATAAAGAAGTTGATGTTCCACATCTGAACCGCGATAAAAGATTCCTTCCTTCTGTAATTGCTCATTATATGATATTATTCTATCAAAATCAGTCACTCCAACAGCAATATCAATAATCGGCTTTGCTTTGATTGCTGGTATTGCTGTACTTCCAATATGCTGTATATCAGTAACATCATCACCTAATATTGCTTTAAGTATTTTTATTGTTTGAACAGCAATCTCGTCCCATTGCTTATCATGCGGTTCAAGTTGCACTGTTCCTCTTTTTAATCCTAATGACATAGCAATCTCCTTAATATTACATCACAATTTCACTGTCGAAATATTGTTCCTGAAAATGAATCTGTCTCCTGATTTCTTCCTTTGAAAAAGCCATTCCGTCAGGCACAACTACCCACTTTTCTTCTATATCATCTTTTCTCTGAACAATAGCAATAATTTTACCTGTAAACTTGCCTACCGGCTCATTTACACCTAATATATAGGCATCCTGCTCCTCTCCATCTGGTGCCATAACTCCTTCAATGTAACCATAATTTATTGTATAATACATATCCTTATATTCAGGATGATAACTTCCTAATGGTCTATCGACTGTGACAGTTACCGTTGTACCAATTATTACATTATCAACACTTTTGTCGGCATGCAACACAAACCTTTGATTAGGATATCCAAATTCTTCAATCAGCTCGCCCTCTTCAAATCCAAATTTCTTATATAATTTTCTAGGTGCAATTCCTTTAACATCATTTTCTCTAAATGTAGACACAATTATATCTTTATCTCTGTCAAGTTTATCAAGTGCTTCACTCAACAACATTGAGGCAATTCCCTTTTTTCGATAAGCTGGATCAACAGCCAAACAACATATCATATTATGCTTCCTTGAATATAAAAGCACGCCAACAATATCTTGTTCATTCTTCACGCACAAAGCACGTTTATCATTCATGAATTTCAGTACTATTATTTTGTGTTCGTCTATACTCTGCTCTGTCTCTAATCCCGGAAAATTCCAACTTACTTTTTTCACTAATCGCATCCATGAATCAATATCTGATGTAATGCCAAATTCTACCTTCATATTTTCTATCATTGACTATCTCCTCAAATCTGCTTTGAAACAAAATGTACAATTTCTTTATCTTGCTCAAGGATATATGGTATCAACTCCAAAGGATATACCTTAGTACCCCTCTTTAATTCTTCTAACCGAACCCAACAGAAATCTAAATCAATTCTTTCATTATCCAGTTCATCATATCCATGAAATACTCCATCTAAAGGAATATCATCATTAACAAGATGCACATTATAATATAAACATATCTGATGACATGGTCTCTTACCCCATGGAAAATATATTTCACCAATCGCCAGCAGATTATCTACCTCTATTTTAGTGTGAAGTTCTTCTTCAAATTCCCGCTTCAAAGTTTCTATACTTGTTTCCATTGCTGCTACATGTCCACCTATAATGGAATAATCATCATTCTTAGGACGCTGTAATAGAATTTTTCCATTGCGTATCAATATTCCACCAACTCTGTATGAAAATACAAAATCATCATTCTTAAATAAAATATCCACTTCAAACTCCTTTGCATTTATTTAAACTATTTCAACTCTTCTATCCATTTTCCATTTTCTTCATAAAAGAAATATTCACTAATATTGTCATTTAAAAATACTTCCAACATCTTATCCATTCCATAAGCAAGTTTTCTCTGCTTCATTTCATCTAATGTCAGCCAGAATACATCCCCTTCTTCAGACGAAGTAACTATTCCTTCAAACTTATCTGTCTTATATAATAACACTATATATCTTGTTTCCTCATCCTTCATCCAGTCTTTTATCCCACAAAGTTTTGGTTCTGAAATTTTCAATCCAGTTTCTTCCCACACTTCGCGTATCACAGCATCTGTAAATGATTCTCCTCTTTCCACATGTCCTCCCGGAAATGTTATTCCAGAGTAATCATCATCTCTCTTATCTTGGACAAGTACCCTGTTTTCACTAAACACCATACACATATTCGTCATTATCACTTTTGCTGCTCTTGCCATTCGTAATACCCTTATCCTTCATTTTCTAAATCTCTATATATCATTTCAACAATACTGTCTGCATCAATATCAGATGTAATAATTTTTTCATTAAAAACTGATGAAAAATCCTTTTCTCTCCACCATCTACGCATATCTTCTTCACCAAATTCCTGTTTTTTATCTCGTGTATTATGCCGCCTGACCGTCTCTTCAAATGGTATATCAAAATAGTACGCATATATATCCATTCCATACAATTCATTTGCCGTTTTGAACAAAGGACTATACCACTCATCATACATGATGCCCTCTAAAATAACCACATCACAATGCTCATACCCATATTTCATAAGTTCTATCATAAGTGGTAATGCCTTAGTATCAACGCCATCTTTAACCCACAAGATATTTCTCCTAATCTCATCTTGTGAAATCATCATTGTATTGTATCCAAATTTCTTTTGCAACGCTCTAGCTACTGTTGTTTTTCCACTTCCAGAGTTACCCCTTAATATAATTATCTTTTTCATAATTTCTCTTTAATCTTGCTATTACTCTCTCCACAAATAGAGCCAAACTAGAGCCATTCGATAAAACAAATGCCGTAAACTCGCATAAATACAGGCTTACGGCATTTTTGTCCGTTATTCAAACTCCTCTTTGCAAAGTTGTTGTGTGGTGTTTTTCGTTGGTTTTGATGGAAGATACCAGGGAGTTTTGTCTGATTTCTACCTGTTGCGTGGATTTTTATGGGATTATATTGTCATTTTATTGTCAGTGAATAAACAATGTCTATAAATTGCTTTACCAACCAATGTTATAACTCCAAAAATATTTGCTCCAAAAGAAATAATTTGCCAAAACTCCTACTGCAATTGCTTCAATAACATTTCGTCTTCATTACTATTTTTTCAAGCCATACAAATTATCCTTCACATTAAAAGACTGACCTGTTATATTATACTTGTAAAATTTATACAAAATATAATTTTCTTTATCCATCTCATGTGTTGACATAATAATTTGTTTAGAGGAAAAATCATTACGAAGCACCTCTATCATAGATGAAATGTTGATATCATCCATTGTCTGAACAGGATCATCAATTAAAATAAAACCTAAATCATCTTCAGATTCTTTTATATATTGCTTATTCATCGAAAACAAAAAAGCTAATACAAAGCCCGATAGCTGACCAGAACTAAATGTATTTAAAATATCATGCTTAGCATCACAGTTGGACACAAATCTCATTTCATCTTTGTCAATAAATACTCCCAATCCATTTTGATAATCTTGCAATATTTTTGCTGTATAAATCAGTAGAGGAACTCTTAATTTCCTTAAAACCTGATTCTTATACTGCTCAATTGATTTATCATATATTTTGCCTAATGAATTCAAATTTTCGCGTATTCTTTCTAACTTATCTAGACGTATTAAATTCTCTTTCAAGCGTTGTTTTATTGTTTGCGCTTTTTGATTTCTTTTTTGGTTAATATGAAGCTGTATATATTTCTTTTTATTATTAACTTTCTCTTTATCTTTTAAATTCAACTGCATATCCCAATTAATTTCAGGATATGTCTCACTTATTGATGGATAGTTAAAATCCTTTAAATGCTGACAAAACTGGTCATTATCATATGTTTTTTGAAAATCCAAACAAATACGGCTAATCTCACTAATTTGTTCCTGATTATCCAATTCTCGCCACTCTTGTTTATCAAAAATCAAAGAATATATTAATTCAATCTTATCCAGCTTGTTTTTATCATTAATTATATTCTTCAATTTCTTTATTACTGTTAACAAATCATTTATCTTTACATCATCATATTTTTTTATTAATGAATCAACTTTTTGCTTCGACTCCGCAACTATTTCCTTAACTTGATTCATCAAATCATTATTTTTCAACACAGCTTTCCCTTTTTCTTTATCTAGAAGCATCTTTGCCGCATTGAATCCATTTGATAATTCACTCAAATCAGTATACTGACGATTGCAATATGGACACACCGATGAATCTTTATTATATTGTTCATTTATACTATGTAATTTTTCCCTTGCTTTTTCTAATTCTATAATAACATTTTGCCTATCAGACATCGCTTGACCATTTAATTTTATCTGTTCACACAGATTATTCAGATTATGAATATCAAATTTTATTAGTTCTTCATCAATTTCTTTTAATCTTTCCATATCGGAACATTTGAACATTGATACATCAAAATCATCTGTTCGGAAAAAAGCACTTCTATTATATACCTCTATTATTCTATTTTGCTCTTCTAAAAACTGATTTACTTTAGAAATTTCTAATTTTCCATTATGCGAAATATATGGTATACAAAGCAACATATCCGATATAACCGATGGATTTATAGCAGCTTCCAGACGCTTATTCCAAACATGTTTTTCATAGTCACTATATTCTTTTACATATGATGATAATCTATCAAGTTCAGCAAGGCCACTATTAAGTTCGTCTTCTGAAAAATCATCAAGTTTCTCTACATCCCAATATAGAACTTCATCGCATAATAGAATAGGGGCATATTCAACCTGGTCATTGTCTTGTATTTTTTCATAGCATTCCTTTAATGCACTTACATCTTCTTTTATTATATAATTGACTCGCTCTATTTCTCCGTTAACTAAAACCCCTTTCGTCGATTTTGTTTTCCCAATAAGCTCATCTTTAACAAAATCACTCCATGTTGACGCATTCCCCACTTCAAGCAAAGCATCTAAGGTACTTTTTCTTTCGCTCATGTTTTTCTTCAAGAAATGAACTGATTCTGCTTGAGATATATAATAATAAACCCCAAACTCATTCATGTTGTATTTTATTCTGTCAAAATCCGTTAAATTTTCTTTCCAATCATCATATTCATTTAATACATCATTTAACCTTTGCGTTTCGATATACCGTTCTTCAATTCCAAAATTAATAGAATCACTATATACTACTTTCTTCTTTGTATGATCTATTTTAGCCATTAACGTAATATATTCTTTATTCTTATTAACAAGTGTTACCACTATATATCCGTTTTGTTCAGCCTTATTTAGCAAAACATTTTTTAATAAATTAGTATTTTTATTTTCTATTTTAGTTTCAAATCTAGTAATATTCTTGGAGAAAATCAATTCTAATGCATCAAAAAATGTTGTTTTTCCAAATCCATTAGGTCCTGTTAAAATTATAGGGTTTTTCTCTTCATCAAATGAAAACTCATAAAACTTTGAATCATCAAAACATTTAAAATTATTTACTCTTAGGGATTTTATTCTATATTGCATTTGCTACACCTCCCTTACCAACTCATCTATTTTTCGTTCTAAATCAGCATCCGTTAACTCAGTATCTTCTTTTAAAATCATTGCCTCTAAGTCTTTATTCTCATTTACTACAATGTCATGGTATTTAAATAAAACTTCATCCAATGAATTTTCAATTCTTTTTTCAATAGACATCGGTTTTTGTTCGGCTTTAAAATTATATTGTAAAAAAGGTATTTTAGAAAACAATCTTATTACTAATTCATAAACACTATTAATACTTTTGTGTTCAGCCAGATCGAAGTATGCATCTTCATCATTTGCTAAATCACTCAATATATCTCTTATTGTTTTTTCTTTATTGTCTGAAATTATTGTTTTCAGTTCATCCGTTTGTTTATCTGTATAAGGTAGAACAAATCTCCTAAAAAAGTAAGGTGATTCCTCCACATAATATATCAGATTTTTGTAATTATCCAATTCATTAATGTTCTTTAACTTAATTGGATAAATCGCAGAAATGTTTTTATCCAACTGAGCAGCTAAGCTATCATTTTCAAACAATCCTAATATCTTTTTCCTTATATTTTTTTCCGCAATTTCATCAGTATAATTATTTTCTAAGGCTTTAAGCTTTTCTAAAATAGAATCTCCACTTTCACCTTCAGATGTCGCATCAATATAATTAACCAAAAAGTAATTTGCAATATCTTTATTTGCATTCATATAAAAAACAGTATTTTCGCAATCCCATCTTTTTACATACCCATAATCATCAAAAACCATTTGTATCAACTCATTCATTTATTCAATTCTCCCTTGGCTTGTTCTGCATTTATCAATCTAATCACATTCGGCTTGTAACAGTTATAATTTTCATTATCAATAACATCGTTTCCTGTAATAGACTTAATTTCAACTAACTGTTGTTGTTCCAAAACGCATACACTAGAACCATCAATTTTAAAATATTTTTCATTCATTTGATCTGTAATCAATACATTACACTCATACAGAAGCGATTTATCCTCTGATTGTTCTATTCCTTTTTGTATTTTCTTTTGCAAGCGTTTTATATCTCGACTTTCATCAAGTGATAATCTGTATTTAACGCCATCCTGTGACATTGTCTGCACAATTTCTTTTTTACCAATCGACAAAGAACTTATCTCTTTAAACATTTCGATAAGTTGCACTCGTATAAGCTCATCGGAAGGTAAATTATTAATTTTTTCTGGTTTTTCAAGCAATAAATTAAAAAAAAGTCTTTCTTTTTCTCCTTTATTCTTTATTAACAGCTCGTTCATTAACCTAAATAAGTTACACTCTTCACTTTTTTCGCATGAACTACAACTTTCCATTGCACAATCACTTTCAAGATATTCAAGATACACATCACTAATTGAAGAAGAAATAATGAAATATTTATACGACAATGTTTCTAGTTTCTCTGTATAATTACGTTCTATTGTATTACATATCTTTTCAAAAGAAATTAAGCATTTTCCATTCTTATTTTTCTCAATAAAAAAGTCAGAAACATATTCCTTTAACATTGCATATAATTGTACATATACAAATTCGCAGTAATCATTATCAACAAATGACCAATCTGGATGCAACGTCATTAATATATCTCCTATTAATTGTGCACTTTTTGAATAAACTTGTTTAGAATCATCAAACTTTTCTTGCCATTCTTTCAAAAACACTTCATCTTTGTTCTTATTTATATTTACAAGAATAAATTCATCTCGTTTTTCTTTTATTAATGATTCATATTTTCCCAATTCTACCTTCAGTTCACCGATTACTCTTTGAACATTACTTTTTGATTTATTATTTTCACAAGTATGATTTAAAATTTGATATAGTGATGCTTTTTCTGTCTGAGGTTTAATATTCTCAATAATAATATAGTCTTCTTCATTTTCTTTAGAAACATCACCTTTGTTACAAATAGGATTTTCAAGTTTCGTTTTTAAATCGCTAATATATTCTAATGCAACATCTATGAAATCTACTGGTATTTTCTGTGTACTATTGATATGGAAATAACCATATTGAGCTTCATCCTGCAATAATTCCGCAATAAAAGCAAATTTGTCATTCTTTTTTAAGTTTACTTTTCCTGACTTAACCTGATGCATAGAAACATATCTACCATCATATAAAAATGAAAAATCCTCTTTACCCTCTATTTCTAAGTTCCATAAGTCATTTGAATTTCCAGATATAATATTTTCTTTTATTTTTTCTAATGCAACACACAAAGCAATATGACCCTGTATTTCATATCCTTCCCAAGATATAATTGCATTTATTGGAGCAATTATTTCCATCATCCTCTTCTCCATTCCTACATAAAACACTCCTGCATAACCCCATTCTCCATATCATCAATACTATAAATCGTATCCATGACATCGAATGTCTCTCTCAAATTACCTCTTGCACTCTTCCAGCCAATTCCATCAGTAAACCACACAAATGTAAATCCCTCAATAGTATCTGCTTCTTGTGAAAGCATTTTATAACTTCTTGCTGTCTCATTCAGTTTAGAACCGCCACCTCCGTAGAAGTTTGTTTCAATACCATAAATCATCTTATCCGTCTTGATTACAAAATCAAATCTCTTAGCAGCTTTGCCTTGATTGGAAAGTGCAGATAAATCAATATTCCACTTTTCTTCAATATCCCTAAGGTACATTTCCTTGAAGTAATTTACATCCTTTTCAAATCCTGCTGCCGCAATGTACTTTTCAACCAAATCTTCCATTTGGTGCCCACCACGATTCTTACGACCATTAGAGTCCAATCCGGTTTCAATACCCAGAGCATAATCCACAAGATTGTTTACCAAATGATTTGCAATCATATCAAATAACCCGGTCTTACGCATAAATACCTTGTACTGTTCCACACTGTAATTCATTTTCTTGAAATTATATTGGAAAGCTCCTTCTTCATCCTGTGCATATATTTCATTGCCTCTCACTGCAAGAAGTAACGGAACACATTGCAATGTTTCCGGATACTTTGTCACTATCTTCTCAAATTCTTCTTCAATATTTTTAGAACCAATCAAGGAATTTAAGATGTTTAATTCCACCTTGATTTCATCCACATTTCTTACGACCTTTGCAAAGTCGATATAGTAGTCATAACTTGATATACTCGGTCTGAACTTACTCAACCATTCATCATAATTTCTATTTGTCATTTGCTACCTTCTCCAATCTTCTCTTGGATATCTCCAAGTATTCTTCGCTTACATCTATCCCAATAAATTTTCGTCCAAATCGTACAGCCTCTACTCCGGTAGTTCCTGAACCACAAAATGGATCCAAGATAACTTGTCCTTCTTCCGTAGATGCCAGTACAATTTTTTCAAGCAAATATTCCGGTTTCTGCGTAGGGTGCTTACCTTCTGTTTTCTCCGAAGGTTTCGTCAATGCTCCTGTCCACACATCCTTCATCTGCTTTCCACCGTTCATTTCTTTCATTTTCTGATAATCAAAAAAATGCCGAGACTTCTTATCATTCTTCTGTGCCCATAATATGGTTTCCGTAGAATGTGTGAAGCATCGACATGCTAAGTTTGGTGGTGGATTTGTTTTCTGCCATGTAATGTTGTTGATGATTTTGAAGCCTTCCTGCTCCAATGCCATACCAATCGAATATATATTGTGTAATGTTCCTGATATCCATATTGTTCCGTTCGGTTTTAGTACTTTCCTACATAACTTAATCCACTTTCTGTTAAACTTGTGTTTTTCTTCGACGCCGGTTCCACTTTCCGAAAGCTTATCCCATGAGCCTTTATTAACTGAAACCATTTTACCACCTTGACAGGTAATGCCATCATTACTTAAAAAATAAGGTGGATCTGCAAATATCATATCAACAGATTCCGGTTTCATCTTTGTTAGAATTTTAAAGGAATCACCTAATACCAACTGTGATTGTTCTGTCTCGAAATATAATGGCACCTTTGAACCCCAAACTTGATTCATATATATTTCGCCTCTCTATAATTAACGTTTTATTCTTGAAACGATATTATACAATTCTCCTACATCATTCCAATTTCTAGGTATATATCCATATGCAACAGCTTTATCTATCGCTTCTTCTATTTGATGATTAGTATGTACTTTACAATATATTGCTTCAAGATACCTATAAAAACACATTTTTCTTCCTTGGAAACGTTCCCCTGGATAATTGATATCTTCTTGAATTGCAATATAAAACATCAAATCGGTCAACACTTCAAATGAAAAACCATATTCAAATGCCGAGAGTAAAGATACATCAATATTAATATCACGACCTATTGTCGCAACATCCTCAATATACTGTTTCATATGCTTATAATTTTGCATAGTAGTTTTATTATATAGATCAGTCATAATCTCAACATGAGAAATAGGATGTTCACCATCTTCGTCTACTAAATATACACAATAATCACATTTAGCTCTAGTTGTCTTATATCCAGGATATCTTATTGCCAATTGAGAAGAATCTGCATAAGTCTCTAATACCTGATAATTACTTTTCAAATTATCCTTATTTTGTGTTAATTCTATTATAATACCATCGTGAGTGACATAATCAACAATTCTTTGTTGTTCATCAAAATATCCCATTGCTTTATCTCCTTAATAATTGCATATAATCACTTCTTCGCCAACTCTGTTAGATGCATCTGAATTAATCATACGCTTTACACTTACAACATCTATTTTATAGCCTTTGTTACCATACAGTTCATTTATCAAATCTGTATTGTGATTTGTAAGCATACAGTAACAACCTCTGGCTGTTAATTCATCAAAAAGTTTTGCTAAACGCTTATGGCTTTCTATATCAAATCCCTCTTTTGTGTATGATTCAAAAGAAGTAGGATTCAATGGTGCATATGGGCTGTCTATAAATACAAAATCACCCTTCTTTGCACCCTTGCAAGCTTCCTCAAAATCTCCATCGATGATAGTCACACCCTGAAGATATTTCGAAATCTCCATAATGACATCTTCATCAACAGAAGTTCTCCGGCTGTTGTTATATGGAACATTAAATAATCCTTTGCCATTTACCCGATACAAACCATTAAAGCAATGCTTGTTGATAAATACAAACAACGCTGCCAACTCCACATCATACTCCGCTTTCATCAGCTTGTCATTGTAATGCTCTCTTAGAGAATAATAATATTCTTTACCATCCTCCCACATTTCCGTATCAAGCTTGCTCACAGCCTTTAGGAAAGCTTCCGGTGCGTTACATATCTGCTTGTATGCATTTATCAGTGCTTTGTTTATATCATTTATCAGAGCATTTGCAGGTAGCAATTCGAATGTGACTGCACCGCCACCCACAAATGGCTCATAATAATTATTATACTTTTCAGGCATCCTCTCCTTTATCTGCGGAATTAACTGACGCTTACCGCCAGCCCATTTCACAAATGGAGCTACACTTGAATTACTCATTTTGATTCCTCTTCTCTATGTCCGCAAAAGGACAATCTTTTACATATCTATTATACTTGCAAACATACAAAATAACAACCACAAACTTTCACTCTTTGTGAATTAATTCACTTCTGAAATACAAATATGTACTCATGCGCCAGCAGGAGAAAATTATTCTTCTGCTTTTCCCAATAATCTGTAGAACGGCAATTATGTTGCTCTTTAATAATAATCTCTTTATTCGTAAATCCCGCCTGTAAAAAGCACTCCATCATACGAAATCCTAACGGAATAACCTTCCCATATTTTCTTACATCTCCTATCATCACTGCACACATTTTTCCCTCTTTCAACACACGATATGATTCCTCTGCCACCTTCTGCATTTCTGCCAAAAAATCTTCCACACCAATCAATGAAATATCCCCTTCTATCCCTTTGCTATATTTGATGATATTGGCATATGGCGGATGCGTACAGATAAAGTCAATACGACTGTCTTTGATAAAATGCAAATCTGTAGCATTTCCATTTCGTGTAAAGATTTTTGAATTAGTTTCACATTGGAATTGTAAATTCGTTTCAGAGATTGAAACAGATTGCGGATTGATGTCAACACCTACCGCATGGCGATTGAGTAGCTTTGCCTCTACTAAGGTTGTTCCACTACCCATAAATTGATCTAAGACCCAATCACCGGGATTAGAATAACGAAGTATCAGATTTCTTGGTACATATGGTGACCAATTTCCTCGATACTTTCCTGAATGCGTTGCCCAACTGCCTCTGTCCGGAAACGACCAGACTGTCGTTGGTTCAAGCCTAAAATTATTTGGTTGTAAACTTATAAGCCATGCCTCCTTCTTTTATTTTGATTTATCTATTGTAACTCAATTTTTCTGGAAAATCCATAGCAATTTTCTTTCACTATAAGTGAATTTATTTGATATGTATTTCATGCGATAATATTCACAAATAGTGAAAGAGGTACTGGTATGCATTTCGAAAACGATACAGACCTATATCACGTTATAGGTGCAAATATAAAACATTACAGAGAACAAGCCAAATTAACACAAGTACAACTTGCAGAGCGGGCAAAGATCAGCATCAGCTATCTATCAAAAATCGAGGCCGCCGGCTGTGATAAGAGTCTTTCTATATCTGTGCTTAACCAGATTGCAAATGTGCTTGGTGTTGAAATTAATGAATTTTTTAAGGAGGTATCCGAATCATGAAACTTATCGAAGCACAGACTAGAATAGAAAAACTTGCCCATATTCCCTTCAAAAAGTATCTATCCCCTGACCAAGTTCAAGATGCCATGATGAAAATCAATAAAGGGAAAACCGGACAACTTTTAGAATTAACCATCGGATTAAATCTTTCCAATACTACTCTTGATTTTGAAGATGGCGAATTGAAAACTAACAAATGTGATCGAACCGGCAAACCGTTAGAGACAATGTTTATTACACAAACCGCTTCTATTATAGATGAATTGTTATCCAAACGCAGATTTCAAGACACGAAGTTATATAAAAAATTCCAGCGTTTATTATATGTTCCTATCAGTAAGGATGGAAATCCAGCAGAATGGATGTACTTATCTCCAATTCAAGTAGACCTATCTCTAACGAAATATCATGCTCTTGCTCAACAACTTGAAGCAGACTATTACTACATCTGTGACCAGTTAAATCAACAATTATCTGAATCTGTCAGTTCGACTTTACATACTGCAAGTGGCGAATTCATCCAAATTCGTACAAAAGATTCAAAACCATATCATCCTATATATTCCAGTATTTATGGTCGTGAAATATCTGATAAAAACAGAGCATTTTATTTCAAAAAAGAATTTATGAAATATATTACATCTCTTGAAGATTAATAGGGTGGAGCCATGGCTCCACCCTATCTTCCTCTCCCAACATCCTTTACCTTCTCCCCAATCCATTCCAAAAATTTCTCCAGCAGATTCATCCCGCCAATCACAAACTGCTTCATAAACTCATACGCCTTTTCCAGCTTATCCTTCAGACTTCGGTTCTCCTCCCGGAGCATCTGATTCTGATACCTCAGCTCTATTACCTGCTCCTTCAGATAATCATCGCCATCGACCGCTCCCAGAAGTTCTTTCTTAAGCCGTTCTGCCTCCTCCAGTTTAATCTGTGCCTGCTCCGTCCGCCACTTTGCGGTGTCCGTTATCATCATCCACTTGTCAGCCTCTTTTTGAGCTGCCTCGATTTCCTTTTGTTTATCTGTTAGCTTATCTATATTTTCAGAATACTCTAACCGTAATTCTGAATTTTTCAGGCGTAAATCCGTTCCCTCTGACCGCAATTTCTGAGTTTCAGCCTTGGTATCATCCAGCATCTTTTGAGCTTCTAACTGTTCTTTTCTCATGCCGACACGCTTACTCTCAATTTCCTTTTCCAGAGATTCAATCCTTTCTTCTTTTAATTCAAGAACAACCTGTGCACCCTCTAGTTCCTCCTCAAGAGCCGCCACTTTCTTTGCTCGCTCCTGCTTCTTATAATCCAATACAGACAAATGCTGATTATGCATGTTTTTCTTCTTCCAGTCAATCCCGTACCGCCGCATAATAAGAGCAATATCATCTTTCTCTGCCTCCGCCCACTGCTTCCATTCGGTGTTCCCTTTTCCTTCACTTACAAATCCTCTGGTAGCAAGTGCCGCCTTAAGACTTGTCTTTGTCTCCAATCCTCTCTTGCAACCGGATACCCAAGGGATAAAATTAAGATGCAAATGTGGTGTTTCCTCATCCAGATGAATATAAGCACCGATCACATAAAGCTGTGGATTGCGAAGTTGGAACTTTTTCACATAATCCTTCAGAACCCATGTTGCAACCTCTGCAGAAGAACTACCTACTCCGGTATCATCCCTATTGCCTATCTGAACGATAACCTCATAAAATAATTTCTCCTGCTTGCTTCGGGAAATCTTATCATAATAACTTTTAATCTGCCTGTCCTTGCGTTTCTGTTTTGCATTGTATTCCTTAAGCGCCTTATCAAATAATTTATGATATGCCTGCTTAATATCCTCATGGATAAGAGTGATATTATTTGGAGTGTGGCTGGCATCTACATTGTCAGCTATAAATCTTCTCGTGTTGTGCCCAATAGAACCTTCCCCATTCATAAAACTGATTGTTCTTTCCATTATCAAAATCCTCTTTAGTTATGTATGTAAGCATTTTTCTTATCCGTAACGAGTGCCGGACACGAGACAGCAAATTTCTTAGGGAAGGTTTTTGTTACTTTTGTCAAAAGTAACGCAAAAGCACTTTTGACAGCTTCGCCATCAAAAATGCAGACCCGCAAGCGGG
>ENA-ORKV01000047-ORKV01000047.1-human-gut-metagenome-genome-assembly--contig:-NODE-47-length-148841-cov-6.104239_pt1 | contig 148841 bp, 132 predicted proteins | sample MGYA00243058_ERZ508805 | MGnify/ENA primary metagenome ERZ508805 (study PRJEB26277, sample SAMN04329770) | human gut metagenome | biome: human-associated habitat | host: Homo sapiens | place: USA...
TGTTTGATGAAGCTACACTTAGATTTCCTTTGTTTCCACTTACGGTAAATGTTGCATTCGTAGGATATGTTAATGTTCCACTTGTTGCAGATAATGTTAATGTTCCAGCAGCCTTATTTACTCTTACTGTTTCTGTTTTTATTTGTGTTTTATATCCTGCCTTGCTTGCCTTCACTGTTACTGTAAATGATGAAGTATTTGTAATTGTTGGCATTGTTGTACTGTACGTGCCTCCATTTATTGAATATTCTAATTTGGCGTCACTTGGTGTTACATTTACACTTGTATATGCATTGTGTGCTTTTCCATCATATGTTCCTGTATATGGTGTTGCACTTAAACTTATTGTTCCATTTTGAACTGTTGCTTCATATGTTGCAGACTTTTCGTTGTAATTGCTTGCTTCTGCACTTGTTACCGTTATTGTTGCCTTTCCTGCAGTTGTTCCTGGTTTTACGGTTACGGTACTTCCATTTATACTTGCTGTCGCTATATTTGTATTTGATGAAGCTACACTCAACGTTCCTGTATTTCCACTTACTGTAAACATTCCGCTTGTTGGGTATGTTAGTGTACCACTAGTTGCTGATAGCGTTAATTTTCCTTTTGCCTTGTTTACCTTTACTGTTTCTGTTGTTATTTGTGTCTTATATCCGGCTTTACTTGCTCTTACTGTTACTGTAAATGACGATGTTTCTGTTATTGTTGGAACTGTTTCACTGTAATTTTCCCCATCAATTGAATATTCTATTTTTGCATCTGTTGGATTTACATTTATTTTTGTTATTGCATCATGTGCTTTTCCATCATATATTCCTGTATATGGTGTTACACTTAATTCTATCGTTCCATTTTGAACTGTTGCTACATGCACTACCTTATTTTCAGCATAATCTCCATTTGCTGAACTCTTTACAATTATGTTTGCTTTTCCTGCTGTTGTTCCTGGCACTACTGTTACTGTATTTCCTTCAATAGTGGCTGTTGCAATATTGATTGCATCTGAGCTTACTGTTAGCTCTCCTCCTGAGACATTATTCGTTACCGTAAATGTTCCACTGTTTGGATACACATATGTCCCACTTTTAGCTGAAATAGATAAATCACTCGAAGCCGCAACTCCTTGATATGTTACCTCTACATCGCCTTCTTCGGTATCTTTTAATGCAAATTTATATTTATCGTCTACTATTATTTCTGCATTTTTATCATCTATTATCTCTTTAGAGCTAATTTCATATTTCTTATCCCCATTACTAATCTGGTCTAAGTAATTATTTAAGTTCACTGTCTTACTATTTACTAGCAAATCGCCCTTTTCTAGTTCTAGTGCTTCTTTTATAGACGCTACTGTTTGTATTTTTCCTGTAGTTTGGGCTCTTTCTACTATACCATTTTTTCCAATTATTGAATTAATACTTACTCCTGCTAATATCAATATTGTTATAATTGTTATTACAAGTGCTATTAATGTAATTCCTCTTTTTCTCTCCAATACGTTCATCTTTTCATCTCTCCTATGTAAATTTTTATTTATTATTTTTCTTTAGTATCTCTCCTTTTCTTATTTATATAAATTATTTTGCAGAATTTTCAAACGATATTTATCAATTGTAATTTTACCAAAACAGCAAATTATTGTAAATAGTTTTTCAATTTTTTTTTTGACTTTTATCAAATATAAAGTCATTCTCAAAAATGACATAAAATATTATATTATATATAAAAAAGTAAGATTATGGTTAATACTTGTTAACCTTACTTATACCCTAAGAGAGGAGCTCATCAAAATATGAATACAGACAATATTAGTAAACATATTGGTCAAGTTTGCCAGCAGTATAGAATTAAGAATAATTTAACTCAAAATCAGGTTGCAGAATTAACAGGATTGGAGCCAAGGCATATAAGCCAAATAGAAAGAGGTCTATCAAAAGGTAGTATTGATACATTAATAAAATTATGCAATGCATATTCAATTTCTCCTGACATCATTTTATATGATTTGCTAGATGATACTGTAAAAAATTCTGTTTCAATTTATGATGAAAAATTTAAGAAATTAAGTAAAAGAGATAAAGATAGCATATTACATTTTATTGATTATTTTTTAACAAAATAAATAAAAAACTTATAAACATAGCAAATGGCTAAATTTATAAGTTCTTTTTTATATTCTTTTTAGATCTTCTCCATATTTTACACCTAACGAATAGCTAAATGCAAAATAATATTCTTCGGTCTTATAAAATAGCTGTACTATTTCATCAAACTGTTCTTGTTGTTGTTTTGATAAAGTTTGTTCGAGTTCTTCCATTGCATCAGTCAATCTAAGATATTCTGCTTTGAAATTTTGATTTTCTTTTAAAATTGGTAATTTTTGCTCTACATAATCACTAATAAATTTATAGTTATCATTATTAAATATTTCCATGTTATTCTCCCTCCTATGGCATAAATTTATTTTTTATTAACTTATTATTTATTGGCCATTTATATATATTAAGAGTATTTCCTTATATTACGTTTTTAGACATCTTAATATATTTTTAATAATAATAACTTTACTATACCACATAAGTTTAAATTAACGTACTGTTATTTTATCTTTTATGTTATCGAATTTGCTTTCTCCTATTCCAGATACATTTTTCAAGTCTTCTATTGTTTTGAATTTTCCATTTTGTTTTCTGTAATCTATTATTTTTTGAGCTGTTGACTCACCTATTCCTGGAAGTGATGTTAGTTCTTCTAATGTTGCTGTGTTTAAATTTACAGTACTGCTTTTTCCAGTTGTGTCTTTATAATCTTCTATTTCATCTGCTTTATTAGGCACATAAATTTTGTCTCCATCATTTAATAATTGTGCTAAGTTTAATTTATTTAAGTCTGCTTCTTCTGTTTCACCCCCAGCAGCCTCTATGGCATCTACTATTCTCTGCCCGCTTTTTAGTATAACAATTCCTGGATATTTTACTTCTCCTATTATATGTATTGTTATCTCCTCGTTTTCTTCGTCTTCTGTTTCCTCTTCATTTTCCGTTGTAACAGCCAATGTATCATCATATGTATAATCGTTTTTCGATTCTTTATAAAAGTATAACCCAATTACAACAATAGCAATAACTATGGCTATACCTATAATTATTTTTGTTTTTAAATTTAAGCTTTCCATGTTGTTTCCTTTCTTTAGAAAATTTCTTTTTAACCATTACTTTAAAATTTAATTTTACCTATATACCCATTGAAAAATCATGTATTTTAATGTATTATATACATACATTTTACAAAGGAGATATCATGCAATTTTTTCATAAGTTTAAGAAGATTACTTTTTTATTTTTTATTTTATTAACATTAAATACTAATTTAATATATGCTGAAAGTATAAATGGTTCTGCTACTGGTGCTAATGCAAGTGTTTCTAGCACTAGTACTAATATAAATTTAGCTACGGATGCAGATATAAATTCTTATAATACAACTGTAAATTCTAACATTCCTAGTACATATTCGCCTGCGTGTATTTTGATGGATCAAAACTCTGGCAAGATTTTATATAGCAAGAATGCAAATACAAAAATGTATCCAGCAAGTACCACTAAGATTATGACCGCAATTTTAACTCTTGAGAATTGTAAACTAGATGATGTAGCAACGGCTAGCCACAACGCAGTATATTCTATTCCATATAGTTATTCAGTTGCTACTATTCAAGAAGGTGAAGAACTTACTATTGAACAGCTTTTGAATGTTTTGCTTATTCCTTCTGCAAATGATGCTGCAGTTGTTTTAGCCGAACACATTGCAGGTTCTGTTGAAGCTTTTGCAGAAATGATGAATAATAAAGCCGTAGAAATTGGTTGTAAGAATACGCATTTCGTAAATCCTAATGGAATTCATAATGAAGACCATTATTCAACTGCTTACGACTTGGCTTTAATGGGCCAATATGCAATGAAGTTCGATGTTTTTAGAAGCATTGTTTCTAAAACTTCATATTCATTACCTGCTACTGCCAAATATGATAAGGAAGATAGATTATTTAACACAACAAATGATTTAATTAAGAAGAATTACAGCTCTTCTCCAAGAAATTACTATTATGAATATGCTACTGGTGCTAAGACTGGTTACACAGATGCAGCAAAGAGTTGTATAGTTGCCACAGCTACAAAAAATGATGTTTCTTTAATTGCTGTTGTTTTGCATGACAGCACAACTGATGAAGGTTTAAGCCAAAGAGCTTTAGACTGCAAGGCATTGTTTGAATATGGTTTTAACAATTATTCTGAAAAAACTATTGTAAATAAGACTGATGTTGCTAAACAGATTGCTGTTGAAAATGCTACTAAAGAAACTGAAAATTTGGATTTATTATATGAAAATAATTTGGAAGGATTAATACCAAATAATGTTGATATTTCAACATATACACCAAACATAAAACTTTCTGATAATATATCTGCTCCTATTTTTGAGGGCACAAAACTTGGAACTGCTACATTTGACATAGATGGTTTTAGTTATACATGTGACTTGGTTGCATCTCATACTGTATATAAATCTAATTACACAAAAACATTAATGGAACTCGCATTATTAATAATTTTCTTATTTATATTGGCGAAATTCTTACATTTTATAAATAATAGAAAAAATAATAACAGGACCAATAATTATAAAAAATCTAAAAACTCTAAAAATATTAGAAGCAAAAATTCAAGAAATTCTAAAAATAGAAAATATGCTAGTAACACTAGAAGCTCAAAAGCCGTAGTCAAAGCTAAAAATTCAAAACCTGCAAAAAGAACTTCTACTAAAACTCTTTTTAAACATCTTGGCATCTTTAATCATAAAGACTATGAAAAAAGTTATATTGATGACTTTTATCCCAAATATTAAAGCACAGAAAAATAGGGCTATGTACCCTATTTTTTCTATGCTTTTATAAAACTTATCCTATATTATTTGGTTGTGTTTGTTGTAGCTTCATCTTCACTGCTTGTTGTTGATGGAAATAACTCATTAACTAGAGCTTTTGTTTTTCTTTCGTTTGCAATGTATAATGAAACTCCATTGCACATTTCTACATCTCCTGGAACCATTCCAGTTTTTATGTTATCTGCATCAAACTTAACTGCATATGGAACATATGCTTTAATTTCATTGAAGTCTAGGTTTGTTTTTACGTTTTCTGACATTATATCTATTACCTGTTTTAACTTGAATATATTCTGTGGTTTTAATGTTTGCTTTAATGTTGCAATTATAAACTCTCTTTGAGTTCTCATTCTTCCCAAATCTTGTTGCCCGTAAGAACTTGGGTATGTAGAGCCATCATTGTTATGTCTAAAACGCAATAATTGTTCTGCTTTTGCTCCGTCAATTAACTGTTCCCCAGCCTTTAAATCTATATATAAATTTTGGTCTGTATCTTCAGTGTAATGCATGTCTATTGGTACATTAAATGTAACCCCTCCAATAGCATCAACTAATTTTATTAATGCTTTTGTATCTATAATTACATAATTTTCTAGATTTAAACCTGTTAGTGCATTTATTCTATCTATTGCCTCTGGTATGTTTGTACCACTTCTAAATACTGTATTTATCTTATAACTTGCAAGATAATTTTGCGTTGCTGTATTTCTATTTCTCCTTCCAACATATGTATCTCTTGGAATTGACATTAGTGAGGCTTTCTGCGTCTTTGGATTGTATGAAGCTACCATTATTGTATCTGCTAACTTATAATCGTCTACACCGCTCTCCCCCATTATTAGAAGTTGTATAGGCTCTAAGTTTTGCAATTTTTCAGTATCTTCGCCAAGTATGGTTGCTAACGCTCCTGTTAAGCCACCGCCATTTTGATATATTTTATATCCGAAAAGTGTTCCGGCTAATATTATTGCTAATAATAAAATTGTTACTACAACCCTTTTTACTTTTCTAACAGTTTTTACTTTCTTCTTTGCCTTAACTGGCTCTTGTTTTTTTATTCTCATATTTGGTTGTTTTTGCTTAACTTGTTTATCGTTATTTTTCTTATTGTTCTCTTCTGGCATGGCATGTCTGCCACGAGACTTTTCATCAGTCTTTTTATTTCTACTCAATAGTATCACTCCCACATAACTTTATGATTAACAGTATAACAAATATACGGAAAAATAGCAATAGAAAAATACCACTTAGAGCATAAATCTAACCACTTATTTTTTAATTATTGAATTTATCTATCTTGCTTGCTATAATACAAACAAGAATATATTAATAGGAGCATAGGAAATGGATATCGAAATTAAATTGGATTCAAATTATAATATACCCAAAGTAATTATTTATACAAATAAAGTTACAGACGAAGTAAATAATATTTTAAATAATATATCAATGATAAATTCTAAAAAGCTTACTGCTTTTAAAGACGAAAAAATGTATATATTAAATTCTGATGATATAGAATCTGTATATTCAGAGGGCGGAAAAGTGTACATAAAATGCAATGGTGTAATATATAGTATAAAATATAGACTTTACGAATTGGAAGATATTTTAGATTCAAATAAATTTATACGCATCTCAAACTCTGAAATTGTTAATTTTGATAGAGTAAAAAATATCGATTTCAAATTTATTGGAACTATATTACTAAACTTTAAAAATGGAGATGTTTCTTATGTTTCCAGAAGATATATACCAAAGATAAAGAAATTTTTAGGAATATAAAAAGGAGTGGTTAATATGAATACAAAAAATTTTATTAAGAAGATTTTAACAAAATCAATTATGGGCTTTCCGATTGGAGTAACTATTCTTATGTTATTGTATGTTATTGTAAATCCATTTTTCGGTGAAGTAGCATTTAGTTATGAATTAAATCGATTACATAATATACAGACATTCATTTTGCAGCTTTTATTATCTGGATTATCCGGTTTTATGTTACTCATTGCATTTTATAGCATATTATTTTTGCAAGATGCAGAACTAGAAAATAGATTTGCAACAGAGCATCCCTATAAAGCCATATTTTATGCCATTGTAAGTGTATTAATAACTTTTATAATTATTATGGTAATTTCAAGAGCAGACATATTTAGTACAACAATTAGTATCTTAATTGAAATTGTTTATCCTGTACTTTATGCCGTATTAGGATTTGTGTTACTTATAAAAGATTCAGTAATGAAATATACAATAAATAAAATAAACAAGAAATTACAATAATCTTTAGAAAAAGTAGATGTTAGTTTTAAAATTAACATCTACTTTTTTATGTTTTATTTAAATAGTAAGTTTAATATTATGTTGTTGTTGTACAGCATTTCTCCTAAGCTTGATTTTGCTATTGCTGTAACTACTGCATTGTTTGCCCAAATTACGCTTGTTAGTGATATTACCGCAAGAACTGCATATACAATAACTATTCCCTCTATTGCTCCATATGCTAATCCTCCTAGTTTATCTACTTGCTTTATTACTGGAAGGTCTGTTAGTATTTTTGCAAATAGACTTATTAATACTAGTATTACTCTTACTGCTAAAAATATTACAATGCCTGAGCCTATATTTACTATTGTTATTGTTGTGTTGTCTATTACATTGGCTTTTACTTCGTCTGTTGCATTTTCTATTTCTTTGTTTATGTTATCCATTATTGTTGATGGAACGTTTTCTTCTGTATTTTCTGTTTTATCTTCAACACCTAGTGTTGCACTTAATGTTGTTCTTATGTTATCGTCTATTACTGTATTCTCTATTACTGCATTTGCAACCGGTTTATATAAAACAAATGCTACAACTATTGCTATTATAAATGAAAGTAACTTTATTAAACTTCCTGTTAGTCCTTTTTTATATCCTAAAAATATGAATAGTAAAACTACGGCTATTATTATTAAATCTACTATTATCCCCATACTTTCTCCTCCTTTTATAACTTAATAAGTTCAATCTTATTTCTATAAATTATTCCTGCCACTTCATTTGAAATGACTATTTTTCTAACCTCTTGATTTGATGTGTATTTTTTTATTAGCCATCCATTTGTGTCTACAAAGTGTATTTCAGAACCTAGATTTAAGGCAATTTTGCTACCACAGCAATACATCTCTTTAATTACACCCTCAAATTTATATGTATTTTCTTTTTGAGTTGTAGAATTTATTATTTTTATTGCTGTGTTTGTTGTAAATAGACTTGCGTTTTCTTCCACATTTTTTACAATATTGTTATCTAGCTCAATGCTATAATATGTTATTTTTTCTTGGTCTGTATTTATGTCTGTAAGTTTTGTATCTACATTATCTTTTATAACATGAATCTCGTTATCATATTCACACACCAGCTTATTTTTATTTTGATATTTTATGTTTAATACTAGGCTATTTAATGGTGCATTATATGTATACACTATTGCCTCTGTTGGATTTTCTTTTGCTTTAGCAATTGATAATATTTTTATGTTAGATTGTATAAGTGTTCCACTCGTATTTACTTCTGCAATTCCAACATATTTGTTGTCTTCTGAAATACTTGCATCAACCGCAATAGTACTTGACATATAATATTTAAACATTTCATTTCCAGAATCATCTAGTAATAACACAACAGATTTGTAAGCTGTACCTTTTAATATTATAGTAGAATATCCACTAGAGTTTACACTTATTCGAGAAATATTACCCTCTAAAGTTTTCTCCCATCTTATGTTGTTATCTTTTAATAGATATATTTTTGAAGAGTCTTGCTCTGCTATTATTAAATATTTTCCGTTACTAGTCGTAATTGGATTTGTAATTTGTATATTATTTTCTGCCTCAATTTTGCCAGATGAATTGTAAGTTGTTAATGTATTGTCTTTTAAGATTGCAATGTATTTTGAATATGCAAATATGTTGCTATTATCATAGTTTTCTAATGTTATGCTTTTTAAATTATCTTGTTCTATAGATTTATTTAAAATATTTGCGTCCATAAATGCCCTAAAATTTTCGTTTGCAGCATACACTAGATATATTACTAATATCAAACAAATAATTACTAGTAGAATTCCTACTCCTATTATTTTTTTCTTATTTATTGTTTTAACTTCATCTTGGTTAAAATATAACAAATTTATATCTTTTTTACTGTCTCCAGAATCTTTCGTTTTAGGTTTCATTCTTTGAATTCCTTCCTTCATTTTTCCTATATAATTTATATCAGTTTTTAGCATTTTTTGCAATACTATTGACCTTTTTTAGTACTGTTATTATTTGAATTATTCCTATAACTCCAAACAATGGATACAGTATTTCTACTAATTTTCCAAAACCTATGTATGCTATTGGAATTTCTGCCAAACACATGGCAAAAGTTATTGTTTTGTATTTTCTTCTGTCTTTTATGTTTTCAGCTACTCCATAACCAGATGAAATTGCAGATGTTAAAATTGCAGTTATTATTGCAACCGAATATATCATTTTTTCTATTGGATGGCACTCGTTTAATATTGTAAGTACTGGTATTTCTACCTTTGAAATATTTACAACTGATAGAGTTAACATTTGATATATTGCTATAATTAATACGAAAAATATTACTGCCGACACCAATGTTATTATTTTATTTTCTCTTTTATTTTTTATATTTGTTGTAAGCAATACTATTATTGGGATTAGTGTTATACTGTTATAACTAGTATATAAAATGGCACTAAGTATTGATTTTCCAGGATTTTGCGTATTTGTATTTAGATTATTTATTAAATTTATTATTGGATAATTTTTTATACTTATTGCTATAATTATTACAACCATTATTGGTACAACTATTAAATTTAATTTTATAATTCCATCCATATTTTTCATTAGCAAAAAATATGTAATAATTGCATTTATGCTTGCAGTAATAATTATTGGAATTTTAAACTCTTGTTTAAAAAATGTGCAAAACCCTGCACACATTATCCAAAATGAGACTAATAAAAATGCATTTATAACATTTTCTAATATTATTTTCACCTTACTACTATTACTTATTTTTTCTAAAAATTCATTGTTACTTTTTATTTGTAATCTTTTTGTTATTGCTATAGTGCTGTATATTATTACTCCTGTAAGTGTTGCCGAAACTATTGCTCCAATAATTCCAAATTTTCCATATTGTCCGAAAAAAATATATATTTCTTTACCTGACGCAAATCCAGCACCGATTATGGTACCTATTATAACAGAAACAGCTTTTACAATATTCATAAATTTAATCCTTTATTAATTATTCAAAGTAATATGAGATTTAAAGCAAGCCTAATTATTGAAAAATTTACATTATTCTATCCACAAGTTACACACATTACTTCTCTTTAAATTTATGAAAGGATTTTTGTTTTATTACTTGTCTAAAAAAAATGACGGATAAGTTTTTACCTACCCGCCTAATATATTTTATTTTCTTCTTCTTATTTGCCATACAACAATTCCTAAAATGATTATTGCAACTGGAACTGCAATTATTATTGTTCTAATAATTTTATCTTGTTGTACTGTTGCTGTATATGTTGCAACTCCTGTATCTTTTCTAATTGTAATATTATCTTCTCTATCTGTTAAATAAGATACTGAATTTATTACTAAATCTCTGTTGTTATAGAAGTTTATTGCAACTACTTGGCTACTGTTTCCAGAGCTACTATTTAATGTAACATACCAGTCACTTGCAAACATACTGTTTGCAACTAATATTAATTTTGATGTTTTTTCATCATTTATTTTCTTTGTAATAGCTGATGCAATTGGCTCTCCGCCACTCAATAATTTGTCATTTTGTGTTACTGATGACGATGTTATTGATGAATCTGTTCTTAAGAATGCAGTGCTAGATGCTGTTACTAAATTTTCTACTGTAACGCCTAGGTTCTCTAGCTCTTCACTATCTTTAAAGTTTATAATTCCACCACCTAATATTGCAACATTTCCGCTTGATGCAATGTCTTTTGTAATTTTAGATGAACTGCTTACAGTTGGTAATACTAAGTTTGTGTAACCTACTATTTTACTTGTGTTTTGCTCAAACATTGTACCATTAGAAATTGATGCACCATATACATCTAATATTGCTTGGAAATTTGTTAAGTCTTTATTATCTTTATTTGGATCTTCCAAAATCATTAAGTTTCCGCCATTGTTAATGTATTCTAATATTAAGTCTTTTTCAAATTCTGTAAAATCTTCCTTTAAAGATGTAATTACTAAAACATTACAATCATCTGGCACTTTTGCATTTACTAATAAATCTAAGTCTTCAACATCATTTGCTTCATTTTTTAACAATTCTCTTGCTACTTGATAATAATTTGAATCTTGTGCATGTGTTGTAGAAAAATATATCTTTGGATTTGTTTCTAAGTTTACATCCAAAATTGCATTTGTCATTTTTTGCTCTGTTACATCATATTGTTGATATGTTGTATTATCATATGCATAAAAATCATTTGCTGAAACTATTTTGTCTCTGTTATTTGCTTCTACAATTACAACCGCACTTGTTATAGAAGTTCCTAAGCTATATTTTTCTTGTAAATCTGGTCTTTGTGAAGCATCTGTTAATTCCTCGTAAGTTATATTTGAATTTTTTTGGCAATATAATTTAGCATAGTTTATTGCTTCTGGGTAATTTGACATTTGATATAATGTAATTTTTGTTGGTGATTTTACACTGCTAATTTTATCAATTGATTCTTGTGATAAAGAAAACAATTTATTTCCTGTTAAATCTATATCTGCAATGTCTTGCTTTTCTACAATAATATTTATAGCAACAACTACAGCAATTATTATGATTATTAATAATAATGTAAGCGTTGTATTAGCTAGCCAACTTGCTTTTTTTCTTGGCTTTTTTTGTTTTGTATCTTTTTTGTTTTCATCTTTTATTTTTTCTTTCACAACAAATTCCTCCTTACTTTACTAATTTTCTTCTTTTGATAACAACCATTGTTAATGCTACAAACATGGCTGTTATTGAAATTAAACTAATTGTTTCTGTTATTGGGAACACTCCTGTTGCAAAAAGATAGAATTTTTCTATTAATGATATTGCTGTTAATTTAGTTGAAATACTTGGTGCAAGCCATGCAAGTACAAATATTGCTATTGTTGAAACAGCTGCTATTATTTGGTTTTCTGTCAAACTAGAAATAAACATTCCTAAGCTTATGTATGCCATTGATGTTATTAAAAATCCAAACATTGTAACAAGTACTGTTGGAATATCTGGTGTTTTAAAATAGCATATAATTCCAAAATAAATTAATGTAAATAATTCTGTAATTGCAATTACAACAAGAGCTGCTAAAAATTTACCAAGCACAATTGCTACTGCACTTCTTGGTGCTGTCATTAATATTTGCTCTGTTCCATTTTTTCTTTCCTCTGCGAAGGTCCTCATTGTAAGAAGTGGTATTAAGAATATTACAATATACATTACTGAATAGAAAAATACATATTGATATGTTACAGCACCTTGGCTTATTGTTGTTATGTAAAATATAAAACTGAATATCGCTAAAAATAGTCCTATAAACACATATCCAATTGGTGAATAGAAATAGCTTTTAAGCTCTTTTTTCATTACTGCCCACATTATTTTTCTCCTCCTTTTTTAGTTTCTTTTGTCTTTTCTTTTTTATTCTCTGCTTTTGGTTGTTTTTTTATTTTAGATTGCTCTTTTTCTTGTTTATTATCTACTTTTTCTGCTTTTGCTTTACTCTTTTCTTCTTTTTTTGCTTCTTTCTTAGCTTTTTTATTCTCTGCCTTTTCTTCTTTTTGAGCCTTTTTACTCTCTTCTTTTAGCTCTTTTTCAAGCTCTTTTGCTTTTTCGGCAGCTTCTGCTTCAGCCCTTCTTTTCTTTGTATTTTCATCTATTATTGTAATAAATGCATCTTCCAAAGATTTTTCAGCAGATTTTAATTCGAATATTGTTATATCCTTCTTTGGTAGAACATCAAACAATTTCTTGCGTAAATCAAACTCTGTGCTAGATTTAAGCATATATTGTTTTGTTCCATCATCATTATCTTTAACGCATTTACACTCTGTAATTTCTGGTATATCATTTTGCAGAGCCTTCATGTTATTTCTTTTATCTTCAACAGTAAGCATAATAACATTTTGTTTTTCTGTCTCTTTTTCAAGATTTGCTGGTGTATCAACTGCTACTATTTTTCCTTTATTAATTATAATTACTTTTTCGCAAATTTGACTTACCTCTGATAGAATATGTGAGCTTAATATTACAGTATGTTTCTTGCCTAATCTTTTTATTAATTGTCTTATTTCTGTAATTTGCTTTGGATCTAGTCCTACTGTTGGTTCATCTAAAATTACTATTTTAGGGTCTCCAACTAGTGCTCCCGCAAGACTTACTCTTTGTTTGTATCCTCTAGATAAATTCTTAATAAGTCTATTTGCTACATCCTCTATTCCTGTTTCTCTTAGAACATTTGTAACACGTTCCTTTTTTTCTTTGTGTGGAACTCTTTTTAATTCTGCCATATATGTAACAAATTCTCTTACAGTTAAATCTGTATACAATGGTACTCCCTCTGGCATATAACCAATTTGTTGTTTTGCTTTTATAGGTTGCTTAGATGCATCAAAACCATTTACAATAATAGTTCCATCTGTTGGCTCTATAAAACCAGTAATCATGTTCATAGTTGTACTTTTGCCAGCACCGTTAGGTCCTAGAAAACCAACTACTTCTCCATCGTTAACAGTAAAACTTATATTATCTACTGCAACAAAGTTTCCATACTTTTTTGTGACATTCTTAACTTCTATCACGTCGTTTTCCTCCAATCTATTATTTCCCTAAGTTTTTACCACTTTATATTATCACTAGAAATTTATTCATGCAACTATTTTTGTACAATTCACATAGAATTCACATTTTTCAGTTGCTTAGTTACAAGATAATTGTTTTTAAAAATGCTTGTAGGTTTGCTTTTATTAACAAATACAAGGTAAAAATTATTTTTAAAGTAACTCTATATTATCTGAATTGATAGATTTTAAAAGTATTGAAGATTTATTAAAACTAAAAACATTGTCTAGTAACGTTTTTTATTAAAAAATGACCATATGTATTGTATTTACATAAAAAATTTGATATTATATTGTATATTAAATTATTGATTGAAAAGTAATATTTTATAAATATACGTTTTATTTGAACGGGAAAGGATTGAAATTTATGAATAGTAAACAACGTGCATATTTAAGAGGCCTTGCAAACACTATGCCAGCAATTTTTCAGGTTGGCAAAAATGGAATTTCTGAAAATTTTATTAAACAAATAGATGATGCTTTAGAGGCTAGAGAATTAATAAAATTAAATGTCTTGGCAACTTCACCTGAAGATATTTCTGAAGTTGCAGAAGAAATTGCAAATTCAACAAACTCTGAATTAATACAAACAATGGGAAATAAAATTACACTATTTAGAGCAAGAAAGAAAAATTCAAAAATTAATTTACCTAAATAAAAGTTAAATTTATTATTTTTATAAAAAAAGTTATAAATAAAGAATTAATATATCATCTTTATTTATAACTTTTTTATTCATCAATTATTTTTTACTTAATATCTTTTATCATTATTGTATTTCCATATTCATCATTAACTCTTAATTTTGGAAATATTTTTTCCATTCTTTCATTTGTAAATACTGTATTTTGGAATATTTCTATGTTAGTATTGTTACTAATATAATTTTGACCAGCAAGTGTTTCTTTAGCTCTTGTTGCATATGTTCTTGCAGACCATATGGTAAACATAATTAATGTTGCTATTAACATTGTTAAAATTATGTCTACTATTGTGCTAACTTTTCCTTTCATTAAATTAATAATTTTATCTACGAAATCTTTTAAAACTTCTATTAATATTACAGTAATAATTCCCCATAATATAGCATATTCTAAGCATACTCTTCCATTTATATTAAATTTAGACCAAGTATAGTTCCATAATCTAGCTCCAACAATAGTCTCTAATATAAAACTTAAAGCATATTGTATAGCACTCATTAAAATGCATCCAATTATAAATAATTTTATTTTTTTACCTTTATATTGTTGCAAACATAGAATTGTAAGTATAGCTCCTATTCCATAAAATATGCAAAATGGACCTGTTGTAACTAAAAACGGTGTGTCTGTTGTTTTGGCTTTAATAAAATTAATAACACATTCAAGTATTAATCCTAAAATACTGAAAATTATTAAATACCATAAATATTTATGAAATTTTCTTTCCTTGAGTTGTTGCTCAATTTTTTCTACTTTAGGTTTTACATTTGCTTTCTTTTTTGATATTTCTTCTGCATTTTTTATTTTGGATTTAGTATTTATTTTTTTTGCTGAGTCTATTCTTACATCTTTTGCCTTTGTTTTTTTCGTTGAAACCTCTTCTTTCTGCATTTTCTTTTTCATTTTAAATTTCTTTTCCTCCTAGCAATTTGATTACTTACCTTTTAATTCTAAAATTATACTATAATATTTTACACTAATTATGATAAATTTTCCACATTTTTTTGTTACTTGATAATGTTTTTTATATAATATTGTGTAAAATAGCTTTCTATAGTATAATTTTTGCTATAGAAAAGGAGAAATTATAATGCTAAAAGATAAATATTATATGTCTACAGAAGAAAATGTTTTATATGCAAAAAGAAATATAGTAGATTCAATTTGGAAAAGTGCTAATCTAGAAGGCATTCTCGTCACATTTTCAGAAGCACAAGCAATATACGATGGTGCAAATGTTGGTCATTTAAGAATAGACTAAATTCAAGCAATAAATAACTTAAAGCATGCATGGCAATTTGTAATTTATAGCATAAATACTCCTATAGATTTGAAATTTATACAGAGTATACATGCATTTGTTGGTTCAAACATTGTAGAACAACCTGGAGAACTTAGAAAATACGATGTATCTATGGGTGGTACAAAATGGAAGCCAGAATTACCTACTGCTGAAAAGATGAACAGCCTGATAGAAGAATATCAAAGTTCCTTAAGCACAAATGCAACAGATACAATATTAACTTTTATGTGTAAACTAATGAAAATGCAGGCTTTCAATGATGGAAATAAAAGAACTTCTATGTTAGTGGCTAATCATGAGCTGATAAAAAATGGAAAAGGAATTCTTTCTATTGCTGATGAAGATAGAATTGAATTTGGCACAAGACTGATAAAATATTACGAAAATGAAGAAAGCATAGAAGAATTAAAACAATTTTTATACGAAAAATGTTTAGATGGGGTAAATTCAAATACTTAATTTACCCTATAAATAACATTTTTCTATGCAATTTCATAAAATAATCATACATTTTTCAGATATTTTTAAAATTTGGTTGACAAATGGCATTTTTAGCATTATAATTGTTATTGCACTTGGGTCAATAGCTCAGTTGGATAGAGCATACGCCTTCTAAGCGTAGGGTCGGGGGTTCGAATCCCTCTTGTCCCACCAAAACTGGCAATATCTTTTAAAGATATTGCTTTTTTGTTTATATTTCATAATATTAAAGTTTATAATATATGGAGAAAAATAATGGAAAATAAGAAAAGTCTAAAAAATATATTAGAATGGATTAATTGTATAATAATTGCAATAATTTTAGCACTTTTATTTAGGTACTATATAGGTACACCAACCGTAGTAAAAAAATCATCAATGTATCCTACATTACAAGAGAATCAAAGGCTATTATTAAACAGATGGGGAAGAACAGCAAAGAAATTACCAAACAGAGGTGATATTATAACTTTTGAAAAGCCTAGTAAAATAAATTATACTGCTGATGAATTAGATAAGCTAAACCCAATAGCCAAATATGAATATGATTTCAAAAATCTAATAGAAAAGTTTTCATATTACGTTTTAGATATAAACAAAGAAAGTTATATAAAGAGAATAATTGCATTACCCGGCGAACATGTTGTGATTAAAGATGGTAAAGTATATATAAATAACGAAGAAATAAAGGAAAATTATTTGCAAGATGGTGTCCAAACAGAACTTAAGCACGAAATTGGATTTGACGATTTTATTGTTCCAGAAAACTGTATATTTGCTATGGGTGATAATAGAGCCGGAAGTATAGATTGCAGAGACTTTGGTTGCATACCGTTAGAAAAAATTGAAGGTACTGTATGGATACGAATATTTCCCTTCAACAAATTCGGAAAGATTTAAAGAAATAAGTACTAAAAAAAATTAGGATAGCTTAATATAAGTTATCTTAATTTTTTTTCGTTAGTAATTTTTCTCTATTTCATGATTATACGCTATATTTAACTAATTCTATAATGCCCTATTATATAATCTTGCCCATACAGTTCTAAAACATCCTCCTCATAATTCACTTGTAATGGATTTGCATGATGTATTAAAAGTGGAATACCCTTTTTATTTCTTTTGTCTGATATTATTCCTATATGGTCTTTAAATACTATTATATCTCCACCTTGCCATTCCTTTATTTGTGATAAATCCGTTGTAAGTACAATATGATTATTTCTAAAATATATATCAAGATTTCTTACTCTTCTAAAGTCAATATTTTTATCAACAGTTTCAATGTTGTATTTTTCTCTGTTATTATGAATATCTTCGTTTACTAATTTCATTAAGTAATATCCTGCATCTTTTAGTCCAAATGCAACAACATCTGTACAAACGCCATACTCATCATTTGGATATCCTGTTTCATAATATTTACTTTTATATTTAGGATTTTTAGAAATATAATTTCTTACATTATTCAGTATATCTGTTTGATCATCTATTCCATCATCGTCTTTATCAATATTACTAACATAAGTTTCAATCTTAAAATCCGCATTAGTGTATTGTTTATGTAGAATGCTGTTATATAAATATAAAAGTAAAACAGTAATTGAAATTATAATAATACCTATTATTATAAATACTAACCTTTTCTTATTCATTATTTACTCCTATCACCTACTACTCAGCTTATAATTTCTCGCTAACTATTTAATTTCAAATTCAGTTGAATAAATATCAGTTTTTTTACCATTTCCAAAAAAAACAGTCTTTATAACTCTATAAGTTCCTTTTTCTAATTCTCCATAAGTATTTTCTAAGTTCAATTTTTTTGTTGTTTGGCTATTTGCTTTGATTATATAAGCTACATCATTCCAAGCTGTATTAGGTAAATAGTCTAAATATTTCCATTCTCCATTTATATTTTTTTGAATTTTATACTCTTCTCCATATCCTATTTCATTGTCATTATTATTTATAATTATTATTGAAATACTGGTAGGTTTTATCGTAGTACTATCAACTTTCATTATAACATTTTCTGAATCACTATTATTTTCTTCATTCGTTGACAAACTCTCTTCAAATTTCTTTTCGTATGCTTTTATTTCTTCTTCAAAATCATTATAATCCATAAACCATGTTCCAATTTTTATATCATCAAATCCTGCTATTGTGTGGAAGTCTATTACTTTATAACCTAAACCAAAATATTCTATTGTACCGCCGTCCATTATTCCTCCAGCTGGACTTTTTATACAAAAAATAGGCTTCTTCTGATTTTTTACTCTATTATAATCTACTGTAAATGTTACAATTAGAATTCCAATACATAATATGACTACCAGTCTAGCAATTATTTTTTGTTTTCTAGTTAAATTTTTCATATTTAACCTCCTTTAGGTCAATATTTAATTTTTAAATCATCCATTATACTTATATCATAAAAAACAACATCTATCAATATACAAAACATCTTTACTTTTACTAAAATTTCATATACAAATGAAATGAATTCATTATAAAATATATCTAATATGTATATCTAGCTAGAAAAACAAAAAGGAGAAATAAATGGAAGACCTTATAAAAAAAGCCAAAAGCGGTGATAAATTAGCTTTTACAGAACTCATGTTGCAAATGCAAGATGAATTATATAAAATTGCAAAAATTAGGTTAAAAAATGATGATGACGTTTTTGATGTAATCCAAGACACTATGTTATCTGCATATAAATCATTAAAAAAGCTAAAACATAATGAATATTTTAAAACTTGGATTATAAAAATTTTAATTAATGAATGTAATAAAATTTATAAAATGAAAAAATATAAGAGAGAGGATTCTTATGAAACTGTTGGAAGTACTTTAGTTAGTCCAGATAAAACTGAAGAACAAATAAATTTTAAATTTATTTGTGATAAGTTGAGCGAAGAAGATGGTACTATTATTCTTTTATATTATATGGAAAAATACACTGATAGAGAAATAGGTGAAATATTAAATATGAAAGAAAACACTGTTAGAACCAAAAGAAATCGAATAAAGAATAAAATAAAAAAATTTTATGAAGAATATTGGAGGATTTAATTATGGATGAGTTAGATAAAAAACTATTCAATGATTTATCAGAAAAAGTAGAAATTCCAGTCAAATGTGAATATGTCATAAAAAATGCCTTTAATAACAATGCTAAGAAATCTAAGAATTCAATAAGACAAATACTATCAACTATTATAAAAACATCTGCTGTATTATTATTATCAACCGGAACCGTATTTGCAACAACAAAAATAGCCGAAAAAATTTGGAAAAATCCAGAGAAAGTCGAAGAATTTTATGGAGCCAATGGTGAACGCATAGAAAATGAAGAATATGAAATATGGCATTCTAAAAACATCAATACCAACAACTATGAAAATATTATTTCAGAAAAGGATGCAGAAGCACAAATCAATCAAATTTTAAAAAAATTCGGATACGAAAATGAAAAAATACAGTCAATAGAATTAATAGACAACCCATCAGACACTAGCCTATTCTATAGAGCAACAACCGAAAATAAATTTTTGATTGATTTAGATGCAAAAGATTCAAAAAACTTTAAAATATTTACTGATGCCGCATATAAAAATATAGACAATTATCGAGGCACAGAAGAACAAATTAAGAACTTAGCAAGTGAAATATGTCTAAAATATGGATATGATACGTCAAAATACAGTCATATTGATATTAAATACAATTCAGAAAATTCTGCGGATGCTAATATTTGGAGCGTAAAATATAATAAAGAATATGATGGAATAGTTAACATATATGAAGAAATAACAATAGGCATAATTCCTGAAGTAAATGAATTATATTATTTTATATTTACAGACAAAGCTCCGGAAAATACAGATATAATGATAAACGAGTCGACGGCAAAAGAGATAGCTCTTGATAAAGAAAAGAAATTAAATATAGGATACACTATAAAAAATGTTACCACAAATTTAGATATAGTAAAGATGAATGGGTACGAATATCTAAGGGAAAATGACTTTGAACATTATTACAAAGCAAGAACAGAGCCTCTTTACCCGGTAGAAAAACTTGAATATTACCGTGTTGAAGAAAGAGTTAGAAAAGTTTGGAAAGTTAAATTAGAATTTGAAAAATCTAAAAATTTACCTTATGAAGAAGATGCTTTTACGTATTTTATAGATGCAACAACATGTGAAATTGTTGGAGGAGAATAAGAACGGAGGAAATAGATATGAAAAATAGTAAAATAGTAATAGTTTTAACTACCTTAGCTCTAATTATAATTCCAGTTAGTATAAAAGCAGTTTCTACAATAATCGAAAAAGTTAAAGTAGTACCTGATGTACCAGAGCCAATACTTCAAAATGTTCCAGAAGAAGCCTATAGAAGAGTTTCAAACGACATTTTAGAACAGGAACCAGCTTCAAACACAGAATTTGAAGAAAAACTAAAAAAAGCAGAAGAAGAGAATACAGCTAGAAATAAAAAAATTGAACAAATAATAAGAAAATTTCATGCGAGCGAATATGATGCTTTAAAAGCTGAAATTGCACAAAATGAGTATTCAGGAGAAGATGGATATTATTCAGAAGACGATATAGAAATCAAAGGTGATAAATTAGTCTTAGATATTCTTGAAAATGAAGCATTAACAAAAGAAGAAGCAGATTTATTAAAAGATTTTATAGAGAGTCAAGCTACTAAGATAAAAAACATGCCAGAGTTTGTTATCAGAATTAAAAACGCATGTCAATAAAATTAATGGGACTACAAAAAAGTCCCTTTAATTTTATTTTATAATTTTTTACTCCGTTATTATAATTTATATTCCTCTCTAAATTATAAAAAATTTTATTTTGAATTTTATTGACATTATTTTTATCTTTCAGTATAATTTTTCTTAAAGAAAGTGGGATAAATTTATGAAAAAATTATTGAAAATTTTAATTGTATTAATAATTACTTTTATTGTTATAATATCTGGAATTTATTATTTTAAATCACATAGAAAATTTAAATTTACAATTACAGACATAGATAATGATAGCATAACAGGTGCTTACTTAATTCCCGATATACAAACTGTTGAATATTCTTCATTCAACTTTTATAATGAAAATGGTCAAAAACTCGAATTCTCCGACTTATCTGTAGGTAATATAGTATATTGTGGAAATTTAAAAGATTACTGTTTTGAAAGAGGAAAAATTAGTGAAATTGAAGATGATAGAATATCTCTTGATTCATTCTATTTGAATTATTATTCATTTAGGACTTCAAATTTAAACAAAACAGCTTTAAAAAAATTAGAAGTTGGAAACAGAATCGAAGTTACATGCTACGGAGACGAGCCAACTTACAGCATGCCTCACGGCATATTTTGGGTAGAATACTTAAACAATGTAACAAATTTAAGAATTATTAATAATAATGAAGCCGAAGCAGATGCTATAGATAATCAGGATAATCTTATGCTTATAAACGCAACTATTGAGGAAATACATGATGATTATTTAATGGTATCTTGTACGAATTCTCCTAAAATGATTAAGGTTATATATTCAAAGAATAATTTATCAAATTTTAAAGAAAAACAAAAGATAGCAATATTCTTTGCTTCAACAAATACATCAACATTGTCAGGTGTTAGAATAAAAATATTAGAATAAATTAAAAAGGGGTTGTAAAGCTCCTTTTTCCATTTATATTCATATCGTATTATTTTCTTTAATAAAGTTTTCTTCTATACTGTTTTCCATGAGTATCTCTGCTCTTGGCACATAAGTAATAGAAACAAAAATATAATGCCCTAATATTATAAGTAATACAAAAATGAATGACAATAATATTATTAAATATTTTCTTTTCATAATTGAACTCCTAATATAATTTTAACTATTTTTCAATATTTCTATTTTGTAAATAAAACCTGTATTCTCGTCATAATACATATAAAAACTATATGTTTTTTTATCTTCTTTTTCTATTATTTCTTTTAATTGTTCTACATCATAAGTCGACTTCATTTCATAGATTTTGTCCTTAAATTGCAAAGATACATCTGGAATAGTTACGTACTGATAGTCTGCATTAGACTTGTTAATATTACTGTTGTAGACTTCATCTATCAGAGTATTTACATCGTCTATATTATACTCTATGTCAAGTCTATCATATTTTTCAAAGTTCTTATTAAATTTTGCTGTTTCGAGGAACTTTGCATAACTTATTTCATCTTTGGCAATTAGATGTTTAATATGAAGTTTATAGCCTAAAATACTTATAATTATAACAATTAATATACTTACAATTATTAGAACAGTTTTTTTCATTTAATACTCCTTTTATGTCTCTTTTTAAAAATTATATATAATGCAAATATGTTTGTCAATATATATTTTTCGTACTGTTAATTTGCATTGTCGCTATGTATTTAATTGATTATAGCTGAATGAGAAACGGTGATAATGTTTTGTTTAGTACTTGGGGCAAAAAGTACGCACCACCAGTAAAACAATATAATGATATTATTGAAGATAATGTTGATAACACTGAATGTTCATTTTGTGGAATGATTACTCAAGTAGAGGAAAATTTATTCTTTGTTGAGCCTGATGAAGGCGAAAAAATTAGACAATCTTCAGATTTAATAATGGTTGGAAAATTAAAACTTGATACTAATGTAAAATATGAAGTAGGCGAAAGAATAAGAATATTTTATGATGGGACAGTAATGGAAACATATCCAGCACAAATTAAAGCTACAAAATATGAGAGTATTTCAGAACCAGATTTCAAAATACTTTTTGAAAATAATCAAACTTAATACTCTGGATGGAAGCAGAGATGTATATTTTGGTCCTAAAAATATGACTATTCATAATATAAAAAATTAAATTATTCTAACTTATTAACTATAAACTACTTAAAACTATAAAAACATATCGGCATCTTTTAGACCAAATGCAACAACATCTGTACAAACACCATACTCGTCATTTGGATATCCTATTTCATTGTCAGTATTATTTATAATTATTATTGAAATACTGGTAGTTTTTATCGTAGTACTATCAACTTTCATTATAACATTTTCTAAATCACTATTATTTTCTTCATTCGTTAATAAATTTTCTTTATATTTCTTTTCGTACGCTTTTATTTCTTCTTCAAAATCATTATAATCCATAAACCATGTTCCAATTTTTATATCATCAAATCCTGCTATTGTGTGGAAGTCTATTACTTTATAACCTAAACCAAAATATTCTATTGTACCGCCGTCCATTATTCCTCCAGCTGGACTTTTTATACAAAAAATAGGCTTTTCCTGATTTTTCACTCTATTATAATCTACTGTAAAAAATACAATTCCTAAAACAACTATTATTCCTAAAATACCAGCAACTACTTTTAAAATTTTTTTCATAAACATCACCTTTCCTTCTACAATTTAATCTCAGCAATAGATTACTATTTTTCTGCCAAGCCACTAATTTGTTGAGATAATTATATTATAATATAAAAGATAGATAATTTTCAAATTATTATCTATTTTCACTCATAAAATATTATATATACTATATAAGCAAACAAAAAATGTAAAAAAAATAACCAACTACAAAATTTTAAAATTATTTTAAAATAGATTTAAAAATTGATAAATTAAAATTATAATAAACAATATTTCAAAAGAAAATTATTTTCTGTCACATTTTCAAAAAAATAATCGTCTTAAATAATAGAGGAGGTAAAAAGTGGATGCTATATATAAAAAATATTGTAAATGCGTATATAACTTTTTGTATAAACTTACAAATGATATTGAACTATCTGAAGAATTAACTCAAGAAACATTTTATACTGCAATAAAAAAAATAAATACATTAAAAGATAAAGAAAGTATCCGTACATGGCTGTACCAAATTGCAAAAAATAAATGGAAAGATTATTTGAGAAAAAACAAAAAAGCTAATATTAATTTAGATGAGAATACCGTAGAAAATTTAGTTGCCAATTATGATATAGAAGAGGATATGATTGCTAAAGATAACATTATCGAATTTTATAAAAAGATACATATGTTAGATATTGATACTCGAGAAATTATTTATTTAAAAATTATAAGAAATTTTACTTTTAAAGAGATATCTCAAATATTAGGAAAGAATGAAGAGTGGGCTAGAACAAAATTTTACAGGGGAAAATTAAAGTTAAAGGAGAGTTTGCAAGATGAAAAATGAATGTGATGTAGTTAAAGATTTACTACCAAGTTATGCTGAAGATCTGCTAAGTGATAATACAAACCAATTTGTAAAAGAACATCTTGATTCATGCCAAGAGTGCAGAAAAGTATATGATGGTATGAAAAAAATAAATTATAATAAAGAAGATGACGAACAAATTGAAATAAACCATTTAAAAAAATATAGTAGGCATATGTTAGTTTTAAAAGTAGTATTGGTTATTTTGGTTTTTATAATAATTACTTTGCCATTATTTTTTGTAATTAGATTTAATTTAAATAAAAATATTACAAGTAAGGCTATAAACAATGTTAATGAATATAAGAATGTAAACAATTATTTATTGCAAATAACTGAACATAATATTGATTTTGAAAGAAACACAGAATCGTTCCATAACTCAAAGTATTTTTATAAGGATAATCAATATAAAAAGGAAATGCACTCTGAAACTCCAGGTGTTAATATACAAAATGCAGATAGTTTTGAATATGGAAATATTAATTCTAAGGAAAAGGTCGAAATCATAGAAACTCAAAAGGTATGCTATAATGTAAAAGCAAATTATATTTTACAAAAAAAAGATGGATTTTTGGATTTTATGATGATAGCATTACAACCTTTTAGTGAAGATTATGGAACATTGCCTAATATATGGTTTCAAGCAGGATATAACCTTAGAACAGATAAATATAATGGAAGAAAGTGCTATGTTTTGAGACTTGGTGATAAATCATCATATGGAGAAATATGGATTGATAAAGAACAAAACACATTAGTAAGAACTGTTGACGAAATTTATAAGAGGTCATATAACGAAAAAGTATATTCTATAAAGTCTGATGTTGTAACAAATGAAGATGTGACTTTGCCAGATCTTACAGGTTATACTATAAAAGATAGCGAAGACAATGTACCAAGTGAATATATAGGAATTTATGAAAAGTTAGGAATATAATGTGTAAAAGGAGAAGCAATAATTTATAAATATAGTTTAAGTATTAATAGTAGGTAATAACTTAAATTATGATTCAAAAATATTAAATAATAATATTTAAAGAATAAATCCGAAAATTTTCTTTTTGCAATGTTAGAGCCTTATAATTCTTTACATTTCGGGCTATCTATATTATAATTCAAATATACAATATTTGTACTTTATGTTGCGTTTATAATATTCAATATGTTATGAAAGGATGGTTTATATCAGAAACTATAACTAGAAAATCAACCGGAGATATTACGCTCCACCAGTACGAGGTAAACAATATGAAAATTTACACATTAAGTTCTTTAATAGACAATCACCAACTTTTTTGTAAATTTGCACAAGATGCGTATTCTGCAACAGATTGTCTTTGCCAAGATTATCCAAAGTATTTTGAGTGGTATTGGTCCAAAGATCTCCCAAGAGTTTTTAATGGTACTGGCGAAATTGTTGTTTGTACAATTGATGATAACATTGCTGGTATAGCTTCTCTGAAAAAAATTAACACAGAAAAGAAAATTTGTACTTTTTTTGTTGTTAAAGAATACCGAGGTCAGCATGTTGCCACCAAGATGTTGGAATATATTTTTGAATATCTTGGCACTAGCAAACCGCTTATCGCAATTACAGGTTACAAAGTCTTGTCTTTTGTTCCAATTATAAAAAAATATAATTGGAAATTGACGCAAATTACGAGCAAGGGTTATTACAACAATGCCTCTTGTGAGTTTGTGTACAATGGCAGGCTTCCGGAATGATTCATCCAAAAAAACACACATAGAAATTCAAGTGAATTCCAAGTGTGTTTTTTTCTATTTCTTAATCATCTCTCGAGTTTGTTACAATCTCATCTTTTTTCGTATTTCTTTTTACTGTTTGGTCTGGTATTACTTTCGTACCATCTGCTAAAATTATTTCTGGTCTTACTATTATGAAGCCTGGTGTAGAAATTTCGCATACATTTCCTTTTGAATCAGCAGTTATTTTTCTGCCTTTATAATTTACTTCGTGACCAGTTGTTTGAAGTACCACTCTTCTCCCCAACTTTGCTCTATCACCAATAGTAATATTTCCAGCTAGTGTAGTATGATCTCCCACACTAACATCATTTCCTATTTTTACTGTTCCAATACAGTCAACGAAAATATCATCGCCCATAACCAGATTGCTACCTTGTAACGGAAATAAAGCATCCAATATTTCTTTTCTACGTCTTATAGATACGCCTTGACTATTGTACTCAGAACATAATTTATGTGATAATTCATAAATTTTAGATATAGTTGGCTCTAATGTATTATACTTTTCATATGTCAAAGCTCTAATATATTGTGTAAAATCACCTTTTACCCCAAGTTTTTTCATATGCTCTAGTATATGTTCTACTTCTGCATTGCTTCTTATTCCTTCGGCTCCCGGTTTTTTTACTTTTGTTTCATAATCTTCAGTTATAAACTTATATTCTCTACAAGGATTTCCAAAAGAAATCATTGATGGTTTTAATTGTGAATTTGATGTAATATGACTTCCCATTCCAATAACGCTTTTTTCTCCAACCTCTGTATAATTGTCAAAATTAACATTAGCACCAATCCAAGTATCTCTTCCTACATTTATTCTGCTTAATTGTGTTTGTTCATCTTGTGTGCAAATATTGTTATCTCCAAATTCAACGTTAGAAGCAACAAAAACATATTCATCCAAATGTGTAAGTGCTGATGCATTAAAATGCACTCTTGCATTTATGTAATTGAAACCTTCCAAATCTACTGTTCCAATAATGGCAAACAATCCATCTCCACAGCCATAAATTGCACCATGCCCAGGGAACAAATTGTCTAAAATTTCACTTTTTTCTTTATTATATTTTTCTATCTCTTCTGCTGATTTTGCTCTACTTATCAGTTCTGATAATTGCGTAAATCTCATGCAGTATTCTTTTGATAATTGTAATAGCCTACGATATTCTTCATCTCGTACATCAAATTTTTCACCATTATACATTCTCTCTATTTGTTCAAAATCTCCATTAAAGCCTAATTTTCTTAAGTGTTCTATTTTTTGTTTTGTATTTAACATAGTCTATCCTCCACTTTTTCTATTTTATCATAAAAAAGCGATTACTTCAATCTTTAAACTTTTTGATTTATGATATATAATACCAACAAAATACGCTCTAGATTCGTCTAAATATTAGAAAGGTTTAAAAGGTGAAATATATGAAAAAAAATATTTTTAAAATAATTATTGCTCTTGTAATTGTACTGTTAGTTTGCATTGTCGCTATGTATTTAATTGATTGTAACAGAATGAAAAACGGTGATGAGGTTTTATTTAGTACTTGGGGTAAAAAGTACGCACCACCAGTGAAAAAATACAATGATATTATTGAAGATACCGTTGATAACACTGAATATTCATTTTGTGGAACGATTACTCAAGTAGAGGAAAATTTATTCTTTGTTGAGCCTGATGAAGGCGAAAAAATTAGACAATCTTCAAATTTAATAATGGTTGGAAAATTAAAACTTGATACTAATGTAAAATATGAAGTAGGTGAAAGAATAAGAATATTTTATGATGGAACAGTAATGGAAACATATCCAGCACAAATTAAGGCTATAAAATATGAGAGTATATTATAAAATAAAAAACTATTTGGAACTTTAATTATTCTAAATAGTTTTCTCTATATCTCTTAAACTTTTCGTTTATTGTAAAATCTCCCATTCTGTGATATAAATTAGTTAATTATTTTATTGGAGATGTTTATGGAACGATATAATCATTTGAATACTTATTTTAAGCAAGTTTTTGGAGAGCGTACTTTGAAAATTTGTATTGATGGAAATTTTACATGCCCTAACAGAGATGGCAAGTGTGGCACACGGTGGCTGTATTTTTTGCAGTAATAAAGGCAGTGGTGAACTTATTAAATCTGCACCTGATATTTCTAGCCAAATTACACAATATTTTGAAAGTTATCGAGCTAAGCGTGCAAATAAATTTATTGCATATTTTCAAAATTTCACTAATACCTACGACACAATTCAGAATTTAAAAGAGAAATATGATTCTGCTTTGATTGATGACAGGATTGTTGGCTTAGATATTGCAACTAGACCGGATTGTATAGATAAAAATGTTGCCAAATTAATAAGTACATATATGCCTAAATACAAAGTTTTTGTGGAACTTGGGCTTCAAACCTCTAATGACAGTATTGGTTCATTAATTAATAGGGGCTATAATTCGTCTAAATTTACCGAAGCCGTAAGCATTTTAAATAAATACAATATTCCAGTTATATGTCACATAATGGTAGGTTTGCCTACTGAAAACACGATGGTATCTGTTCAAGAAACTATTGATGGTAAAACATATGATTTTAGGGTTTTTAAAGACATAATAGAGACTATAAAATTTATAAATAAGCATAATGTTTCAGGAATAAAAATTCATTCTACTTATGTAGTAAAAAATACTAAACTTAATAATATGTATGAAAATGGAGAATACACTCCGATTGCTTATGATGAATACATGGAAAATTTAGTTTACATTATTACTCATATTAATCCTAAAGTTATTGTTCATAGAATTTCAGCTGATCCACCAAAGGATTTGTTTGTTGCACCTGAATGGTGCCTGCATAAAAAATGGGTTACAAATAATATAGATAAATTATTAGAAGAACAAAATTTAGTACAAGGAATGTTTTACTAAATTTTAAAAAATTCATTGTATTTTTGCAGTTTTTCTATTATAATTAGACACAGCCTTTTCAAAGGAAATCTTTGAGAAAGGAGGTGCAATATAGTGTCTTCATATGAATTAATTTGGCGATTAATCGTATTATTACTACTAAGTAATGACAATGATGAAACCCAAGAAAAAAACAAAGAATAATCTTTGTAGCAGGGACTGCGACCCTGCTTTTTCTTTTTTATTAAAAATAAAAAAAGAGATATATCTGCGAAATATATCTCGTGCAATTTCGTGTCTTCAAACGAATTTGCTAGCTAATGTTATTATAACATCAATTATATTATATGTCAAACGATTTAAAAAAATTCATTCATTACAAATTAATTCATCTATTTTATTGTTATTTTACTCTTTTTATGTTATATATTAGTTAATATTTTTATAAAGGGATGTATTATGAATTTTTTAGAGTTTAACGAAAAAAATGCTAAAAAATTTAGCAAACGAGTTACTATTGCTGGTATTTCTATATCTATTCCAATAGCCTTGTTGTTACTTGGAATGATTGTTTTTGTTGTTTTATTTTTACATGAGTTTTATAATCTTATGAATCTGACTACAACATTTGAAATTTCCAAGATTTTAAAAAATCAGTACAAAAAAGATTTTAATGTAGTTGAAGAAGTCAATATTATAGACGATAAAGGAAACGGTTTATATATGATGTCACCAGCCGATAATTCTAATATTGTTTTTTATGCATATAAAACCGGAAGTACTGCTACTATCGATTATGAACAATATTTAATAAAAGATTATGTTACCGAATATGTTAAAAATAATTCTGAAATTTATTGTTTTGATACAAACTTTCTACTCTTTGACACTAACTTTTTTAGATATTCTTATAATATTGATATAAATAATTATTCCGGTTTACCTGATGCTTGTGAAAAAATTTATAATTTAAACAAATATATTGATAAAAAACTTTCTAAAAAATTGCCACATTATCACAGTTCTGATTTTGCTGGTCATATTCATAAAGATGATTGGACTTATGATTTAAGTTACACTGCCCATTCTAATCTTGACGAGTTCATTTCAGAGGCTCAATATAGATATGCTAAGCATTTCAGAGATATAGAACCAGAATTACGCAATGTTTATAAGCCTGAAAACTTGGAGCTAAAAGTTAATGGCAAGATAGTCTCTCATACTTCAATTTCTGTTGGATATGCAACTTATAATACCAATATTTCGGAATATGAAGCTAATATTTTGAATATACTGGATTATGTAGATAATATAGAAGTTATAACAGACCATTCTGAGAAATACATGATATATAATGGAAAAAAATATAAATTTCATTATACAGATAGCACACTAAAAAAGAACGATATTCCATACATTTGCAGAATGAGCTATTTAGAGGAAGTTTTTAATGCTAAAATTAAATACGATTATGATAATTTAATATTAGAAATAAATATTTAAGTTTTAAAAGAACTATTTGAGTAAGAAACTCTAAATAGTTCTTTTTGTACATTTTTTTCTCCGTCCCCAAAATGTATCCCCAAAATGTACCTAGCTTCTAAAGAATGCTTCATATCCCTTATATGCTTGGTATACATCGTATTTGCTGGTTACTTCGTATGGTGCGTGCATTGAAAGTACTGGTACTCCGCAGTCTAATACGTCTACACCTTTGTTTGCTAAGATGTATGCTATTGTTCCGCCACCGCCTAGGTCTACTCTTCCTAGTTCTGCTATTTGGTAACCTACGTTGTTTGATTCAAATATTCCACGTACGTATGCTACAAATTCTGCGTTTGCATCTGAGCCGTTTGCTTTTCCGGCAACTCCTGTGTATTTGCTTATTCCAACTCCTTTGTTTAAGAATGAAGCATTGTGCAGGTCTGCTACTGATGCATATATTGGGTCTAATCCTGCATCTACGTCTGCTGATAACATTCTAGAGTTGCAGAACATTTTGTCTAATAGGTTTGGTCTGTTTACTCCTAATTTATTTAGTACGTCTGACATGAATGTGCTAAATACATTTGATTCCATTCCTGTATTTCCCATGCTTCCTATTTCTTCTTTGTCAACAAATAGGCAAGCTGCTGTTTTTGTTGGGTTTTCTATATTTAATATAGCTGTTAAAGACGTGTAAACAGAAACTTTATCATCTTGACCATATCCGGCAATTAAGCTTTCGTCAAATCCTAAACTTCTGCATTTGAATGCTGGAACTAGCTCTAATTCTGCACTTAAGAAGTCTTTTTCTACTATTCCATATTTTCTGTTTAATATATTTAATATATTTAATTTTACTTTTTCAGATACTTTTTCATCATTGTATGGAATGCTTCCTATCAATAGGTTTAGGTTCTCTCCTTCTACCCCATCTTTTAATTTCTTTTGCATTTGCTCTTGAGCTAAATGTGGCAATAAATCTGTGATTGTAAATATTGGGTCTTCATCAGATTCTCCAATGTTTACTTCTATTTTTTCGCCATTTGTCTTAGCAATTACACCATGAATTGATAATGGTATTGTTGTCCATTGATATTTCTTTATTCCACCATAGTAGTGTGTTTTAAAATATACGAATCCTTTATCTTCGTAAATTGGATTTGGTTTTAAATCTAGTCTTGGCGAATCAGCATGAGATCCAATTATGTTTATTCCATTTTCTATGTTCTCTGTTCCAATTACAACTAGAAATAAGTTTTTATCTCTATTTACATAGTAAACCTTGTCTCCTGGCTTTAAACTCTCATATTCATCTATGCTTTTAAAACCTCTTTCTCTAGCCATTTGCGTTGCATTCTTTACTATTTCTCTTTCTGTTTTAGATTTACTTAAAAAGTTGATGTAACCATCACAATATTGGAAGATTTTTCTTCCGTCTTCTTCAGATGTGCTCTCCCATCCGTTCTTTTTACAATCAAAAAGTCTTTCTTTTAATTCCTCTCCTTGAGTTTTTTCTGACATATATTTATCACATTCCTTTCTTATAAGTACAAGTCAGCTTGGAAAAGAATTAAATTTTGGCAAGGAAAATGAATTTCAAAGGCAAGGGTGCATACGTGGTGTATGTAACCGCATTTGAGATTATATATTTGACGTAGCCAAAATTGTAATTATTTTTCAAGCTTTTACCTCCTTTTGCTTCCCATAGTATACCATTATACATATTTTTTTTCTAGTTATTATTTACAATTTTTTTAATTATTATTAATGCTACTCGAAAAAGATTATTATTTTTTCGCATTTACTTCTATTAAATATTTATTTATGTTATAATCTTATTACTAATATTTTTTAGTAATTTGAATATTCTTTATAAAAGCATTTTATGCTTAATAATTTTACATGGAGACAATACAAATGAACAAACTAATTACTTCTAGCACAGATGAAAAAACAGACGAAATAGATGAAATTTTGCAAGATGCGGAAAATATTATTTTGGCTTCTAATGGAGATACAAAAAAACATATTCGAAATAAAGGTCTAATAATTTTTGCAATTGTAATCGCAATTTTAGCAATTTTACTACTTGCGTTTTCCACAGTTTTTGCACTTATAAACATTAATAGTAATAAGATTATGAATGGAGTATTTATTCAAGGAATTGATGTGTCGGGTTTGACTACGGATGAAGCTAAAGAAAAAGTTTCTAATATTGTTAATAAACATTTGGCTTGCAAAATTGTGGTTAAACGTGATGATTTTGAAGGCGTGTTTATGCCAGAGCAACTTGGTGTAACTTTCGATGCAGATTCAGTCATAAATCAAGCTTATACTGTTGGTCGTGACGGTAATATTTTCGAGAATAATTATTCAATTTTAAATTGTTTATTAAATAATTATAATATTTCTACTAATATAAATTTTGATGATGAGTTTTTATCTTCTGTTATTAGTGAAATAAATAAATTGCTACCAGATAAGGTCGTAAACCCTGATTATTATATTGATGATGATAATAATTTGATTATTACTGCTGGTAAAGACGGTGTTATTGTTGATGAACAAGAATTCAAAAAAGAACTTTCTAAATTGCTCGATGATTTTGATAATGATGAACCAACGCTAGTTGCACCAGTAAAAAACGCAACAGCAAAAAAAATTGATTTAGATGAAATTTATAAAAATATTTATAAAGCTCCAGTCGATGCGTCTTATACTGTTGACCCTTATGTTGTGTATCCTTCTTCTAATGGTGTTGATTTTAAGATTTCATTAGATGAAGCAAAAGAAATGCTAAAAACAGAACAAGACGAATATAGTATTCCATTAAAAACATTATACCCTAATGTTACAACAAATCAGATTGGAAACGAAGCCTTTCCAGATATGCTTTCAAGTTTTTCTACATCATACACAAGCAGTGGTTATAATAGGTCTACAAACATAGAGCTCGCAGCAAAAAAACTTGATGGATATGTGTTAATGCCTGGTGAAACTGCTTCTTACAATCAAATAGTTGGTCAACGTACTAAAGCCGCTGGTTTTAAAGAAGGAGCTGCATATTCAAATGGAAAAGTAGTTCAAGAGGTTGGTGGTGGAATTTGCCAGGTTTCTTCAACACTATACAATGCAGTTTTATATGCTAATTTAGAAATAGTAGAAAGGTATAACCACGGTTTTGCGCCTTCATATGTAAAACCAGGCTTAGATGCCACTGTATCTTGGGGCGGTCCAGATTTTAAATTTAAAAATAATCGCGATTATCCTATAAGAATACGTACAAATACCTCTGGAAAAAAAGTAAGAATTTATATTTATGGATTAAAAACAGATAATGACTACAAAGTTGTATTAGATGCACAATATGTTTCGAGTGTTCCTTTTACAACTACTTATCAAAAAGATTCATCACTTGCAAGTGGTCGATCTAAGGTAATTCAGAGTGGTTCAAATGGGTGCAAAACAGTTACATACAAATATTTGTATAATAAAAATGGAACTTTGGTATCTTCAGAATGCCTTTCAAGAGATACATATAATCCACATAATAAAATAATAGCAGTTGGTTATTAAACCAAACTGCTATTATTTTTATTTACTAAATTTATATTTTAATTTTGTGGTATTTCTATTCTAATGCTTCCAAAATTTTTATATGCTCCGATGTTTGTGTAATGTGAATATGCGCCATAATCAAGTACTATTCTTTCAAATGCTGTGTATTTTATTATTTTGTTTGAACTATATCTACTATAATATTTTATTGTAACAGTTTGTGTATATCCTGCAGGTATTTTTTTATCATTTTCTGAAAGTTCATGTGTATAAGCTTGATATTGTGTTCCATTTTTATCTTCTATATACATTGTGCTATCTATGCTTGGGTCATTTATTAATATTGGCGTATCTCCATTGTTCGTAATTTCAAATGTAAATGATTGATAATCAAAATATACATTTGTTTCTACTACCTTTATTTTTACATTATTCGATTCTTGTGTTTTATTTATTTGTTGCTTTCCTATATAACTATTTATGTTTAATTTTGTCTGGCCATTCTCATTTACAATTGTAATATAATCTTGTGTTATATTAGATTCATCAAAATTTCCCGTTGCTAAAGCATTTTCTGCAAATCTTACTTTATAAATATTTCCAACCCAATTTTCTACTGTAATTTCTCTTTGAGAACCTCCAAATACTGGATTATAGTAAACTGTTTTAAAATCATCTTTTGTTGGATACATTTGCTCTTTACAATCACTTGATAATAAATCATAAGCTGCATCTATATCTCCATTATTACAATATGTTGCAAAATTATCTATTATAGTTATAGTTTTTTTCTGGTCGCTTGTTATTTGTTCTCCAGTTATTGGAGATGTATCCGATTTTATTGAAACTGTATTCATTTTTGTTGTATTTGTTACTGTCTCATTTTTAGGTTGTTCTTTTTGTTTTAAACTTGAGTTTATTACATTTATCATTACAAAGATTAATATTGCAACGCCTATTACTATCCAAATAGTTCTCCTGTGCAAGTTATACCAATGCATAAAACCTTCCATTATTTTTCCTCCTGTATTTTTAATATTTACGCCAGCATTTTTCTTGCATGCTGGCGTGTTTTAGTAATTTGTATTTTACTTTAATTAGTTTACATTGAAAGACATTACAAAATCTGTACCATCTTTTAATTGCATTATTACCCTCTTATTGCTCTTATTTACACCATCTGATACTGTAATATCAAATATGTATAAACTTCCTTGTTGTTGGCAATCTCCATATGTCAATTGTTTTCCCTTAAAATTTTGGATTGAATAATTTGCAAAATCTTGTACTGCCTTGAAGTTAGTTTGTTTAAAAGTAGTATCTAATTTATTATACACATACTCATAATCCTCGTTATTTATTGCATCAAATATTTTTTGAATATTTAATCCAACTTTAACCTTATCGTTGGCCGAATTATATTTTTCTAAAAATTCTGGTAAATCTATCGTATAAGTATCTAAAACTACTGAATATTTTCCAATTTCTTCTTCCATAAATATGTAGTATTTGCCTTTTTCATCAACGCAAACATATTCTTTGCCATTTTTATTTTCTACCACTTGATATTTATCTATGCTTGCAACTTCTAAATTATTTTTATTATTTTTCACATAACTTTCAAAGTTAGAATATTGGCCAAACTTTTTCTCTGCATATTCAGAATCCAATTTCTGATATGCTGTTCTTGTATCATTCAGCATTTTTGTTCTATATTCTGAAAAATACTGTATAACTACTTCTTTTTCTGTTCCCTCAATATTAACATCATTATTATAATCATTTGCTTGAATTTTAGATTTACTTATATTTATATTTTTTGCACTCATATGTTTTTCATAATTATTATTTATAATGTAATCATTCAAAAACATTGAATATGTATTATTTGTATTATCTAATTTAACAAGTAAATTTAATTCGTTATTGTTTAACCTTCCTTCCACCAATACAAGCGAAATATCACTTGCAAGATTGCATTGGTACATATTATCTATATTTAAATTATAAATCACTTGTTTTGTATATGTACCATCTTGCTTATATTCATCTTGCATTTTTATTAAAGAGTTATCATTTACATTTTTTAAATAACTTTCATCCAAAATTCCTTTTAATGCTTCCACTCCATCATCTCGCATTGCTTCTGCAATTTGCGCTGATGTCATTTGTAACTTTGATGCATCAACATATTCATCTCCATTTATTTGTTTCATATAGGTAATATAATTTTCCACAATTTCTTTTACAGTAAAATACGTTTTATAGTCTTTTACCTTTCCAAAAGATTCATCTTGGTTGCTTGCATCTGTTGATGTTTGTGTATTATTCTGATGAACTTCCTGCTTTTTATTAGTATTTATTAACAATATAGTCACTACTACAATCATTATTAATAAAATTGCTAGCATTATTAATATCCTTTTAGATTTTTCCATTGGTTCCTCCTATCACCTAATTTCCATTTGCACCATTATATTGATTGTACCATTGTAAAGCATACTCATATCTCTGTGTTGTATTATATTTTGTTTTATTAAAGTTTGTACCTAAGAAGAATACTTCATAGTATCTGCCCCAGTACCAAGTTGCATATTCAATATCTTTTTCCGATATAGCACCCATTATTTTGTTTTTTACACTTGGGTAGCTCGATTCAAGTTCACTCCACATGTACTCAAGCTGAGTATCAACATCCGTCCAGTCTACTTGTTTACTCTTTGCCCAATTTTTTAGTCCTGTTAACCTGCTATCTTTCCACTGACATAGACCCGCACAACCACTTGAGTTAACTGCAGTTGGATCAAAATTGCTTTCTTCTTGTATATTTCCTAACACAGCGGCTGCCCCTGCTGCAGGTACTCCTTTTGATAGTAAGAAGTTAAATACCTTACCTGGAACACCTTCTATGCTAGTGTATCCTTCATAAATCTTTTTGAAGTTTTCTGGCTTATACAAATCAAAATTGTAACCTACTACACCATAATCATACTCTGTTGCTTTATATAATAGATATTTTGTAATATCTACCATATTGGCCGTACTACTATTTTGCGATAATAACTGGAATAACCAATCCGTTGCACTATATATGTTAGATGCATTTTGTGCATGATCTTTACTTGTATATATTTTTACAAAATTGTTTTCGTCTCCTGTTTTCTCTACTTTTTCTCTTACTTTGGCTGGTGATGATACATATAAATATTTTTCAATTTTCTCATACACCATCATGCTTTTGCCTTCTTTTGCCTTATAATACTCACTCGTTACGCCACTAAGCGTTGCACTAGCACCAGTGTGTGCACCGCTATACTGTGCTTCAACAGATGCTCTAAAGTTTTCTCCTAAACCTGCAGAATCTTTGTTGTCTGTTGCATATGGTGAATCTGGATATGGTTCATCTAATTGCGGTACAGAATATCGTTTTTCCTCTGGTTTTGGAACCTGATACGTAAAATCCTGTGTGTATTCACATATCCATACATTGGCCTTTGTCAATTTAATTTCTAATGTGTTAGTTTTTGTTATAACTGTATGAACTACTTTACAAGGTTTTGAAGTTACAGATTCAAAAGGACCTCCTGTTTCTGATGCTCCACCAGTTTCTCTCCATGTACGTGTATATGGCATTCCATCTATTATCTCTGTTTCCGAATAATCATCCCAGTAAGTTACATTAACATTTACATTACTTGTTACAGTTTTATACAATTTTGTGTATGTCAGTGTAGACACTGTTGTATGTACCACTAAATTATCGTGTACAGTTATTTCTATTTCACTTCCATATACTAAATCTGCAAGATCCGATACAAAAGCTTCTTCTTGCCCTATTGTTAAAAATGCCCATAAATACTCGAATGGCATCGTATAACCACTTACAAATTCTTCATAATTAATTCTTGTAGTAGTCATGTTATATGTATGAATCTCATAGTTTGGTTCATCCTCGTCGTCTGATACCTGTTTATCTAAAGTTTCTGTCCAAGTTGCAACTTTTGCATAATATTTACTTGTAGTTGATGTTCCATCTGGATTAGAACCAAATCCACTTGTTCCATTACCCATTCCATTATCATATTTAAATGTTAATGGGTCTACCTTTACACCATTGTATTCAATTTGGAAGTGGCAATGTGGTCCAGTTGATTTTCCTGTACTTCCAGATAAAGCAATTACCTGGCCTTTTGTTACTTTGTCTCCTTTTTTTACAAGAAGAGAGCTGTTATGCATATATTTTGTAATATATCCATTTCCATGGTCTATTGCAACATAATTTCCTGCTGTTTCACTATATCTTGCTATAATTACTGTTCCTGCCTCTGTTGCATATACATTTGAACCAGTTGGTACAGATATATCTATTGCTCCGTGGTTTTCTTTAACAGATGTATTTGTTGGATCATTTCTTACACCAAAGTACGATGTAATATCTTTCCTATCTGTTGGCCACTTCATAAGCTCTCCACTTATAGTAGTGCCTCCTGAAGAACTGTCCGTTATTCCAGTTGTCGCCCCAACGGTTGTTCCAGTAGTTGTACTTCCAACAGTCGTTCCGTTTCCAGTTATTGTTTGGTTTCCAAAATTAGGATTATCAAAATAACTTCCACCATTTACAACTTTTGTTATATTTTGTTTCCACTCCTCATGAAGACCTTTATTACCAGGGTTTGCATGATTTTCATGTTTTTTTCCATTTGCATCTACAGTATACCATGAATCTCTATCTACAACAAACTCAACAACATTAAGTCCATTATTATGTCCCCATTCATTACAACCTGTATCAGACTGACTTTTTATATCTCCAATAATACATTGAATAACACTTCCATCTTCTTGATAGAAATCAACGTAATCTCCAACTTGTCCATATGTAGATGTACATGCAATTACATATCTACCATTTATTCTTCCGAACCCTTCTTCATCAAAATTCATACCTGCTTGTTGCTTCAATTTCCATTGATTTGAACTTGGATCTGTAATAGCCTGCCAATCCATATATGTAAATTGTGAGCCTAACCCTGCTGGTAACTCAACACTAGTACCTGCTGTAATTATTTCTCCATTACCAAAAGACGAAGCAGCATATCCTTTTTCTAAAGTAAAGTGACTCAAGGCTTGTTGTTTGGCTGTTTCCGAACCAGTCTCATTATACTCATCTATATAGCTTTGGAAGGTTTCTGGCTCCATATATACCAATGTTGTTTTATTGCCCTCTACATCGGCTCTTTTTAGCTTTATAATTCCTTGTACATCTTTGGATTCTGTATCTTCATTTATACTATCCCAGTCTATTGGTGCATCCGGATTTTCTCTTGTGTCTAACAAATTAGATACCATTTCCGCATTTAAAAGTTTCTTTAATGATGATGCATTCTTAAGATATTCATTAACATTGCTTTTATTTTCAATAAGCTTATCCCATACTTCTTGAGCACTCATTGTTGTTGATGCAATACCATCTTCGTCTATACTATAGCTTGAACTATATTGATCGCTTGCATATGGTACATTATCCCAACTACCATCTTTAAGTATAGCTGTATCTAAAGTAACTACATACATAACAGAACAAATTAAAGCAACAATTATACATACAATAAGCATCATTATAATAATAGGCTTTAATGCAGTAATAATTGCTTTTTTTACTACTTTTTTCACTCTTTCTATTTGTTTGTTTGATTGGTCTCCCATTTAATATCTCCTATAAATTATTTATTTTCACTATTATGTTAATAATAACACATTTCACACCTATTTTTCAACAAAATTTGCTTATGTTTTATAAATATTTTCTTCCTTTTCGAATCCACAAAATATACTTTATAATAACAAAAATAGCAGTTATCCAAATACTGCTACTTATTGGTGCGACTGGAGGGATTCGAACCCCCGACCTCTTGGTTCGTAGCCAAGTACTCTATCCAGCTAAGCTACAATCGCATTTTTATTTACGTAAATTATTATACTTGCTTTTTTTATTTTTTTCAAGGCTTTTTTTCAATTTATATTGATAATTTTGTATTAATATGGAATAATTGAATAAATTTAAATATTAGGGGGTTTTCATGAGTAAAAAGTTTAAAATATTTTTTATTTTCTTATTCGTTTTTACTTTTTTATCTTTGTACAACAGTGTAAAAGCCAATACAATTAACAAAATTTCCATGGATATTTTTGTTGATGATAATGGAAATGCACAAGTTACTGAAGTATGGAACTGTAAAACGAATCAGGGCACAGAGGTTTATCACCCTTACTACAATCTTGGAAGTTCAAAAATTTCTAATTTATCAGTATCTGAAAATGGGCAGAACTACACTGTTTTGTCTTCTTGGAATACTTCTGGCACTTTAGATAGCAAGGCATACAAGTGTGGTATTAATACTATTTCTAATGGTGTAGAGCTTTGTTGGGGAATTAGCACATATGGCTCTCATACATATACTGTAAATTACTCTATTTCAAATTTCGTATCTGAACTTAACGATTCTCAAATGATTTATTGGACTCTAATTCCATATAATTTTTCTAACAGCATTGGTAATGCATACATTAAAATCCATGCTAATAATCCTATTACTGATTCTGTTTGTGTTTGGGGTTACGGTAATTATGGTGGCACAGCCTATGTGTATGATGGGTATATTGAAATGCAATCAGATGGTTCTTTAAGTACTAATGAATATATGACAATTTTAGTTCAGTTTCCATCTGGAACTTTTAATTGTCAAAATAAAATTAATAAAAATTTCGATTATTATCTAGATATGGCAAATGAAGGATCAACACAATATTCTAATAGCTCTGCAAATTCTGCTTTTGCTATAGTTGTTGGGATTGGCGCTACTTTATTTTCATTATTTTTCTCACTTTTGCCAATTTTAATTGTTATTTTTGCTATTGCTTTTTCAAGTATTAGTTCATCTCTTGCAGGAGCAAAATTACCAAAAGAAATTCCTTATTTTAGGGATATTCCTTGTGATAATGATTTATATAAGGCTTATTATATAGGCTACAAATATAATATCATAAAAAATAAAACCGATATTCTTGGAGCTATTATTTTAAAATGGCTAAAGGAAGGTAAAATTCGAATTGAAACTTCCGAAACCGGCACTATTTTTAAGAGATCTGGTACTGTTGTTATCTTGAATGAAGTAGATTTAAATGAATTTGAAGATATTACTGAAAGGAAATTATTCAATATGCTTTTAGATGCAAGTGAGGATGGCCTTTTAGAAAACAAAGAATTTGAAAAATGGTGTAACAAACACTATAGCAAAATTTTATCTTGGTTTGATAAACTCATCGGCGAAGAAGAAGATAAGCTTATTTCAGATGGATTTATAACCGTTAAAGAAGAAAAAATATTAAAACTTTTTAAGTGCAAACGACATTATACAACTGATGAACTTCATAGACAGGCAATTGAACTCGCTGGTTTAAAGCGTTTCTTGCTTGATTATACACTAATAGCCGAAAGAACAGCAATTGAAGTTAATTTGTTTGAAAATTATTTAATATATGCTCAAATGATGGGCATTGCTAAAAAAGTTGCAAAACAATTTAAAGAATTATATCCTGATATCGTAGAACAGTCTGCATTCTATTCATATGATAATATTATCTTTATTAATGCCTGTGCAAGCCACGGAATTTCTGAAGCAAATAGTGCAAAATCAAGAGCCGAAAGTTACAGTTCTGGTGGTGGAGGATTCTCTTCTGGAGGAGGAGGAGGAGGTTCCTTCGGAGGTGGAGGTGGCGGAGGCGGAGGCTTTCGTTAATCCACAAAAGTATCTTTATTAAGATATTGCCATATATTTTGCAATTTTATGTAAAATATGATATAATTAATGTATCTGAATATTATATTACATAGTGATATATTCAGAATTTGTTTTTAACAATTCTGGAGGTATGCTATGTAACCTCCAGAACAATAAAAATGGAGGTCTTTATGACAAAAGAAGAAATTAGAAACAGAGTTGTTGAAATGGCAAGTGGCTCCAAGGGAATTATCGTTAGTATTCCTGAGGCTTTGGCAATGGTCGGTGGCGAGATGTACGCATATCGGCTGCTGGATGTGGCAAAGGTAAGAGTGCCGCAGAACGAGAATCCCATGAGATGTACGTCTGCATAGGTGAAATCATTGCTTTTACCTATGCAGACGCTCAGAGATTGCTCGCCAACGCCTCCTACATGGAGAAGTTTCTCGAGATGTCCACACATTTTTGCCCTGTTGGGGATATTTATATATTTTACTAACTCTTTTCTAAACTAAGGAAGTGGCTCTCCGCTGATTTATATCAAGCGGGGAGCCACTTTTGACAAAAAAATAAACAGTAAATATTTAAATTTACTGTTTAAATATGGTCGAGGTGACAGGGATCGAACCTGCGACCTCATGGTCCCAAACCACGCGCGCTACCAACTGCGCTACACCTCGAAATAAGTACCTTTTAAAAAGTACTTATTTAATATATCACAAATTTATTATTTTGGCAATATTTTTTTATTATTTTCTTTAAATTTTTTGGTTTTCTTGTTTTTATGTAAAGTTTCATCGTTCTTTATTGATATTTATCACTTTTCATGATAAAATAAATATATTCCAATTAGGAAAAAAAATTAAAAGGAGTGGCATTAATGTTTAAGCGTAAAGAAAAATACGCAAAATTTATCCAGGAAGTACCGGAAGCATTCGGATATACAAGTCCGAATAAATTTCTTCAACTTGGCAAGGTTTACCTCGTTGAAGCCGATTTTGCTTTTGGCAATCTCCGGATAATTCAGGTGAAGGACTGTAGCAAGTTCTTCCCTGCGAAAGCCTTCGAAATTTTCGAGGGTTAACCCCATTCCGTCAAAAACCGTATACGGTTTCTGCCAGAGATTGGTTGACTAAAATCAGCCTGCCTCTGGCAGTTTTTTATTTTTTTGCAAGAGTTATATTGACCTGATATTCCTTGTTTCCTCTTATATATTTTATATTTACTCTTTCCCCTACTTCTTTTTCATAAATATATTTTCTTAAATCTAGCATTTTTTCTAATTCTATTTGGTCTATTTCTAGTATTATGTCTCCTCTTTTCATTCCTGCTTTTTCTGCAGGAGAATTTTTTATAACGTCTGCTACATATATTCCTTTGTCTAATTTAATATTCTGGTCTAATTCCTGATTTATATATGGAACCATACTCTTATCATACGCAAATACCCCCAATGTTGGAGTTATATAGCCCCCTTTACTCGCTAATTTTTCTATAATAGGTTTTATTATATTTATCGGAACTGCAAAACCAATCCCTTCTGCAGACGTAATTTTTACAGAGTTTATCCCTAAAACTTCCCCATTTTTATTAATCAAAGGGCCTCCACTGTTTCCCGGATTTATAGTTGCATCTGTTTGTATTAGATCTTCCATGTAGGATGTTTTTCCGTCTTCCTCTAATTTTATTGTTCTATTTAATCCACTTATTATTCCAGATGTTACGGTTCTTTGAAATTCAAAACCTATTGGATTTCCTATTGCATAGACTTGTTCTGCAACTTTTATTTTATCTGAATCTCCTAAATGTAAGTAATCCAAATTCTTTACATTTATTTTTATTATGCTTAAATCTAAATCTGTGTCTGACCATACTACACTTGCTTTATAATTTTTCCCATTTTCTAAAGTTACATAGCATGTACTATTTTTCTCTCCTGACACATGTTGATTTGTAACAATATATCCATCATTTGAAACTATAAAGCCTGTTCCCAATCCTAGATTACTTGCACCATCTTGTAAGAAAATTGTAGTCCCTTTATTGGCAATTTTAGAGATTCCTACAACGGCATTATTTATATTTTCTATCAATGTAGAAATATCTTTTTCTTCTGCTTTATTCGATACAGACGTTGGCTCTGCAGTGTAATCACTTGCATAATTTTTTTCTGTTGTGAAGGATATGTACACGCAATATGCTAATGCCACAAATGAAATTATTAATATTATTATTGCAATAGTTTCTAAACTTTTAATTATTTTCTGCCCTCTATATTCTCTCAAACTAATTCCTCCAATATCCATTTTTTCTTATTATTACCATTGCATTTCGTTTTATTCAAATCATCTTCATTTGATTTAATTTTGTTGTTTACACAATGTATTATTAAAAAGCTGTTGCATTTTTTAATAATGCATTATTGCACACTTGTTATTTTTGGCTGTGTTTCATGCAATTTTGAAAATCACAATTTTTTATTACTAATAATGTCGATTTTTTTCTACGGAATTACAACTTTTTTATTGCAAAATCATCTCTACAATGGTAAAATGTGACCGTAGGTGATTTAAGTGAAAAAAAATAAAATATATGAAGAAACTAAATGTACAAACTTCAGAGAATTAGTTAGTTCTTGCTCAGCTCGATTTGGCAGTAGAACTGCATTTACTGTTAAGAAAAAAAATAAAGAACTACACAATATTTCTTTTATTGATTTTGAAAATAATATAAAAGAGCTAGGCTCTTCTCTTTTGGAATTAGGCTTAGAAAATAAAAAAGTAGCCATTATTTCGCAAGATAGATATGAATGGTGTTGTAGTTACCTCGCAATTGCCACGGCTGGTTGTATAGTTGTCCCTTTAGATTTCATGCTTCCAGAAGTTGAACAACTTCGCTTAATCTTAGAAAGTCAAGTTGATGCTATAATTTTTGATGAAAAACGTCTAAACCTTGCAAAAGATGTAATAACATCTAAAGATTCGAATGTTAAATATTTTATTTGTATGGATTATAATGAAGATGAAAATGGAATTCTATCATTTTCAAAATTATTAAAAGACGGCAAAAAACTTATTGAAAGCAATTCTTCAAAATACGATAGTATTTCTATTGATAAAGATAATTTATCGGTATTAATTTATACTTCTGGCACAACAAACAATCCAAAAGCTGTAATGCTTTCACAATATAATATTTGCTCTAACGTTTCAGCAATGACAACTTTAATTAAATATGAAAAGGATGATAGCATTCTTGTTTTCTTACCTCTTCACCATACTTTAGCTTGTCTTGCTAGTTTCTTATTTTGCTATTATATTGGTTTTAGACTTTGCTTTGCAGATAGTATCAAGGATATTGGAAAAAATATGGTTGAATATAAAATTAGTGGCCTAGTATGCGTTCCTGCAGTTTTAGAGATAATGTATAGACAAATAATAAGAGGAGTAAAAAAATCTGGAAAATATACTGCATTTAAGTTTCTATGTGCTCTTTCTAATTTTCTTATGTTTTTCCATATAGATATTAGAAGAAAGTTGTTTAAGCAAGTATTAGATAACTTTGGTGGAAAAATGAGAACTATTATTTATGGTTCTGCTGCAACAGATAAAAAAATTATTCATTTATTTAATACGATAGGTATAGATATGCTTCAGGGTTACGGACTAACAGAAACAGCACCAGTAATTTCATGTGAAAGTGATAAATACCATTTTGAGACTGGTTCTTCTGGTTACGTTCTATATAATGAAGAAGTAAAAATAGATAATCCTGATGAAACTGGTACTGGAGAAATTTTAGTAAAAGGACCTAATGTAATGCTTGGTTATTACAATAATGAAAGTGCAACTGCTCAAGCATTTAAAGAAGGATGGTTCTGTACTGGAGATTTAGGTAGATTCGGTAAAGACGGCTCACTTTTCATTACTGGTAGAAAAAAAGACCTTATAGTTTTAAGTAATGGTAAAAAAGTCTTCCCAGAAGAAATTGAAGCACTTATAAATAAAATTGATATAGTTGAAGAATCAATGGTTTATGAGGATAATGATAAAATTTGTGCCGAGATTGTTTATTCAAAAGATAATATGGAAAAAAATAATTTGGCTACAGTTGATGATGTTCGTTCTGTAATTGAAGAAGAAATTAAGATTATAAATAAAAACTTACCAATTTACAAATATATTAGGGAATTCAGTTTAACTGATGTTCCATTAATTAAGACTACTACACAAAAGATAAAAAGACACGAAGAAATGAAGAAAATTAAGGGTGAATAAATTATGGAATTATATGATCTAACAAATCCACAAAAGTCAATTTGGCTTACAGAGCAGTTCTATAGAGGTACATCTATTAATGTTATATGTGGTACAGTTTTAATTGACGATATAGTAAATTTTGACGTTTTATCTAAAGCTATTAATATTTTTTTAAAAGATAATGATAGCTTTAGAATAAAGCTTTGTTTAGATGAAAACGGAGAAGTAAAACAATTCTTTCAAGATTTTTGTGAGAAACATTTTGATGTTTTAAATGTTTCTAATAATATTGAGCTCAAAAATCTTGAAAAAGAAATTGCAACTTCTCCGTTTAATATTTTAGGAGATGCTTTATTTTCAATAACTCCTTTCCAAATTTTAACTGGTAAAGGCGGTTTCATTGTTAAGGCTCATCACATTATTGCAGATGCTTGTACAGCAAGTCTAGTGGCAAGTAAAATTATGACAACATATTCATCGATATTAAATGAAGATGAGGAAATTAAGAGTATTCCTACCTCATATATTAATTATATAAACTCAGAAAATGAATATTTAAATAGCCCAAAATTTGAAAAAGATAAAGAATATTGGGAAGAACAATTTCAAACAGTTCCAGAGTTTGGAGTTATTCCATCTTTAATAGAATCTTCTGCGGAGTCGAGCCATGCAGAAAGACAAGTTTTTGAAATAGATAATTTTTTATTAAATAATATTAATTCTTTTTGCAAGGATAACAAATTATCTTTGTTCAACTTTTTTATGGCTATTTATGCTATTTATATTGGAAAGGTTTCTAACTTAAATGATTTTATTCTAGGAACACCAATATTAAACAGAACTACTTTTTTAGAGAAAAATACGCCTGGTATGTTTATTAGTACTGTGCCATTTAAGTTTTGCATTCAAAATGACAAGACTTTTGTTGAGTTTGCTCAGAAAATTAGTCTTGACTCTTTATCTATGTTTAGACATCAAAAATATCCATATCAAAATATTTTGGAACATATTAGAAAGAGCAAACCAAATCAGCCTAATTTGTATGACATTTTAATCTCATACCAAAATTCAAAAACAAATAGAAATTCTTGTGAAGTTCCTTATTCTGTAAACTGGACTTTTAATGGTAATGTCGCTGATTCTATGCAAATTCACATTTTCGATATGAACGACGAGGGCTCTTTAAACGTTGCTTATGATTTTAGATTGAATAAATATTCTTTAGCGGATATCCATAACATTCACCATCGAATTTTAAATATTATTAATCAAATTTTAATGTCTTCTAATATTACTTTGGGGAAAATAAATATTGTAACTTATGATGAAAAAGATTTAATTTTAAATAAATTTAATGATACTTATTTAGAGTATAATCACAATAAAACGATTGTTGATTTTTTTGAAGAACAAGTTGAAAAAAATCCGAATAATATTGCTTTAGTGTTTAAAATGAAAACCATGACCTATTCAGAATTAAATAAAAAGGTTAATTCTTTAGCACGATATTTGAATACTAATAAAATTAGAAAGGGATCTATTGTTGGAATTATTGTTACCCGTTCTTTTGAAATGATAATCTCAATTCTTGCAGTTTTAAAAGCCGGCGCTTCTTATATTCCGATTGATCCAGAATATCCAGAAGAGCGTATTAACTATATTTTAGAAAATAGTAACTGCGATGCAATAATTACACTTCAAAAGCAATCTAGCAAAGTACAATCATTAGGTTTTGAGAAACTAATTATTATTGTAGATTTATGTAATGAAATTGTTTATAATTTACCTGATAATAATTTAAATAATGATATTGCTCAAGATGATTTATCTTATTTGATTTTTACATCTGGTTCAACAGGTAGCCCTAAAGGTGTTATGTTGACACATAAAAATTTAAATAATTTTATTAATTCTATGTTTAATAAGATTTCATATTTAAAAGATGGAAAATATCATAGCATTATTTCCATTACAACAATGTCTTTCGACATATTTATTTTTGAAACTCTTGTTTCATTATGTGGTGGATTAAAATTGTTTATTACAGATGATTTTGAACAAAAGATTACGACAAAAATAGAAAAACTAATTTCTGATAACCATATCGAAATTATTCAATCTACTCCAAGTATTATGAATTTTCATTTAGATAATTCTATGATAAATGGGTTTAGCAGTTTAAAATATATTATGCTTGCAGGCGAACAACTTCCAAGGCGACTAGTAGATAAAATATTAAAGGTAAGCCCTAATTGTACAATTTATAATGGCTATGGTCCTTCAGAAACAACCATTTTCTCTACAGTTACTGACGTTACGTACTTAGATAAGATTACAATAGGAAAGCCTATTAATAATACACAGATATATATCTTAAATGATAATTTGGATGTTTTACCTATTAATTGTATTGGAGAAATTTATATTTCAGGCGATGGTGTTGGCAAAGGATATATTGGTAGAGATGACCTAACCGCTGAAAAATATTTAAAAAATCCTTTTATAGATGGTTATATAATGTATAAAACTGGTGATGTTGGATTCTGGACAAGTTATGGAAATATTATTTGCAAGGGTAGGTCTGATAATCAAATAAAGTTAAGAGGATTACGTGTTGAGCTCGGTGAAATAGAGAATTGCATAAATTCTTTCGATACAAGTGCAAATATTTTATCCTCTGTAATTGTACGTGAAATTTCAGATGCTCAAGTGCTTGTTGCATATATCTCTTCCGATAAAAAAATTGCAATTGGACAATTAAGAGATTTTATTGCCAATAGACTTCCAACGTATATGATTCCTACTTATTTTATGGTACTTGATAAATTACCGCTTACTCCTAACGGAAAAATTGATAAAAAAGAACTTGCAAAATATAGCCTAAATATTGAAACAACAGACTCTATTCACGCTCCTCCAAGGAACATAATAGAAGCAAATATTGTTTCTTCTATTAAAAAGAAGTTAGGAATCAGTAACTTTGGTATTGATGATAATATTTTTGATTATGGTGCTGATTCTTTGTCTATAATAAGTATTTTAACAGATTTATTTCAATATAAAATTTCTTTAAAGGTTTACGATTTTTATAAAAACCCTACCGTTAGAGAATTATATGACAAAGTCCTATGTGCTACTACCGATAATAAATTATCAAATATTACTAGATTAAATTCATTAAATGATATTGCAAAAAGCTTAAATACCTCTGAATCTGGAGTAGAAGAAAACTCAAAAAAATGTGTACTTTTAACTGGTGTTACCGGTTTTTTAGGAATACATATTTTAGCAGAACTTTTACAAAATTCAGAAAAAATAAGTAAAATATATTGTTTAATTAGACCGAAGTATCATCAAGATATAAATGAAAGATTACTTGGAACACTACATTTTTACTTTGGTACAAAATATGATAATATAGCAAAACAAATAGTAATTTGCGTGAATTCTGATATGATAGTTGATAATTTAAGTATATCAGCCGGAGACTACGAAAAACTAAAACAAGATGTAGATTTAGTTATACATTCTGCAGCAAATGTAAAACATTATGGTGATTATAATTTATTTGCAGATGTTAATATCGGAGGAACTCAAAAAATAATAGATTTATGTAGATCTATTAATGTTCCACTTTACTACATTTCAACTATGACTATTTCTGGTAACTATCTTCTAGAGCAGAGTTTAACAGACGTTACATTTACCGAAAAGTCATTCTATGTAAACCAAGATTTTACTGAAAACGTATATTCTAGGAGCAAATTGTTTGCAGAATCTTTAGTACTAGAAGCAATTTCAAAAGGGTTAAATGCTACGATTTTTAGAATTGGGGATTTATCAAGCCGTTACTCGGATGGACATTTTCAAAACAACATATCAGAAAATGCAATATACTCAAGATTAAAATCATTAGTTGAAATTTCTGCAATTCCAGATTCAATACTGGATAATGATTTGGAGTTCACACCAGTTGATTTTGCTAGCAAAGCCCTAGTTAAAATAATTTGGTCAAATAATGGATTAAATAGAATTTTCCATATTTACAATCCAAATACAATTACGACAAAATCATTATTGAATTACATGGATACATTAGGGTATAATATAAAAGTTATCTCAGAAAAAGATTTCATGAATTTAGTAAAATCAATCTCAACAGATGAAATCAACCAATATAAAATTAGCGGTATCATTAATGACTTTACAAAGAATAATGACATGATATATAATCACATAATAAAAGAAGATAATTACATCACGTGTAAGTATTTAAATAGTTTAGGTTTCTATTGGCCTGATTTAAATTATGATTATTTCAAAAAATTAATTAAATATATGCAGGATGTAGGCTTTATTAAATAATACGAGGTGTTCAAATGAAAAAATTAAAAGAAAAATTTAATAATATAAGTATTTCAAATAGATTAATTTTATATTTCTTAATAATTTTCTCAGCTTTTGCTGTATTATTATATAAAATTATTCCTATTATTTTAAATTATCCACCAGGAGCCATAAACTCCCAGTTTGATAAAGAAGTATCTATTTTATACTATAAGTACCAATATTTATTGGTCGTTATTGGAATTGCACTTTTCTTTACAGCTTACTTAAAATTCACACTACGTAAAACAGATAAATGGTGGAAAAACAAAAATCAGAACCCTAAGGAAATTGCAAAGGTAAGACATCAAGCTTTACACCTTCCTTATAGTTTATATATTGCTATGGAAATTGTTCCAACATTAATTTTACTTGCAATTTTAATGGCAACAGGAAGTCATCCTGCAATTTTACTATTTAAAATGGGAACTATTATATTTAGTTTTTCTACTTTTATTGCATCTATATTTTTATTGCTTACGACAAGAACCTTTTATCCTGTACTTGTTGAAACATCTAAATATTGCGAAGCTGATAAAAAAAGTAAAAACAGATCTCTAAAGATGAAACTAATATTCCAGCTGTTTCCTAGCGTTTTGGTTATAGCCCTAATACTTTCTCTATTTGGTTATTACAGATTAACCGTAGAAAAAGAATCTTTGTTACATAATTATTATGCTTCTGCCTTATCAAATTCTGTAGATGAAATAAGACAATTACCTAACATAGATACAGCTAATTCAATTTTAAGTAGATATTACAATGCAAATACAACCTTCTGTTTTATAGAATATCCTGACGGAACTATTGAAACAAGTAATGGAACACAACTAAGCCATTTCTTCGTTAAATATATGCATGACTTAGCATCTACATACAATAATACAGTATATGAATCTTACACAATAGATTCTCAAGCAGTCATTCAAACATTTAATTACAATAACCAAGTTTATACTGTTGGTATTTATTACGAAATTGCATCATTCACTACATTCTTGCAATTATTAGTACTTGCTTTTACATTGTTTTTATTTGCATTATTAACAATTTACCTAATTTCATCTTCATTGGTAAAAAACATTCAAAACGTTTCAACAGGATTGAAAAATATTGCAGACAAGGACCTAAGCCAAACTACTAAACTCCCAATAACTTCGGACGATGAATTAGGTGAACTTGAAAACGAATTAAATATTGTTCAAGACTTAAATATGCAATATATTAATCAAATTAAAGGCAATCAAGATATGCTTATGGAAAAAGAACGTCTAGCATCACTTGGACAATTAATAGGAGGAATTTCTCACAATTTAAAAACTCCTATAATGTCTATATCTGGTGCAGCCGAAGGACTTACAGATTTAATTAATGAATATGATGCTTCAATTGGTGATCCAGAAGTAACGAATGATGACCACCATGCAATTGCAAATGATATGAGAGAATGGATCACAAAAATTCACTCATATACAGCATATATGTCAGACATTATTACAGCCGTTAAGGGCCAAGCAGTTAATCTTTCTGAGAATGAAAATAATGCATTTACAGTAGATGAATTATTCAAGAGAGTTAATATATTGATGAAACACGAAATTAGCAATGCATCTTTAACACTTACATTAGATGTACAAGTTCCATCAGCAACTACTCTTGTAGGCGATATAAACAGTCTAGTACAGGTTGTAAACAACCTAATAACAAATGCAATTCAATCTTACAACGGACGTAAAGGTGAAGAAATAAAAGTCTTAGCAAAGAAATTAGATAATAACTTAATTATTTCCGTAATAGACCATGGTTGTGGAATGACAAAAGAAGTACAAGACAAATTATTTAACACAATGATAACTACCAAAGGAAAAAATGGTACTGGACTTGGAATGTTTATGTCTTACTCTACAATAAAAGGCCATTTTAATGGAGATATAACATTTGAAACAGAAGTAAATAAAGGTACAACCTTTAATGTAATACTTCCTTTGCAATAAATTTTTCATAATTTATTGCATTTTTATTTTTTTATTATTATAATAGCATCAGTAATTTTATTTTTGAGGTATCTATTATGAGAAAAAACATGATAACAGCAGAGTCAAATGGTTACAAAATTATCGTTGTCGATGACGAACAAGGTATTGTTGACTCACTATCTATTTTTTTAAAACGTTCAGGTTATGATTTCACTGGTTTAACAAATCCATTGGAAGCTATTGAACGTGTGCGTAATGAGCATTTTGATATGATGATTCTTGACTTTATGATGGACCCAATTCACGGTGATGAAGTTGTAGAAGAAATACGAAAATTTAATAAAGATTTATATATCTTATTGCTTACAGGTCATAAGGATTTAGCTCCACCTCTTGAAACAATTAAAAGGTTGGAAATTCAAGGATATTGTGAAAAAAGTGATAAATTTGATCAATTATTATTATTGATTGAGTCAGGAATAAAATCAATTGAACAAATGAATACAATAAAAACAATAAATAAACAGTTACACGATAAAAATGAAGAACTTGAGAGAGCTTATCTAGATACAATTGGAATACTTCGTCAAACTGTTGAAGCAAAAGATCCTTATACAAGAGGTCATTCTGATAGAGTCTCTGAATATTCTGTTTTGATCGGAAAGAAATTAGGATTAGACGAGAAAACTCTTCACATTCTAAAAATTGGTGGCTTATTCCATGATATTGGTAAAATAGGAATTCCAGATAGTATTCTTTTGAAAGAATCAAAATTAAGTGATGAAGAATATTCTCAAATAAAAAATCATCCAATGATTGGAGTGCATATGTTAGGTGATGCAGCAATTTTCACAGATATATTGCCTATTGTAAAACATCATCATGAGCGTTATGATGGACGTGGCTACCCTAGTCAATTAGTTGGAGATGATATTCCTTATGTAGCTAGAATTGCTGCAGTTGCCGACACTTTCGATGCTATGACTTCAAAAAGATCTTATAGAGATTCATTGCCTATAGATGTAGTTAGAGCAGAAATAGAAAGATGTTCTGGTACGCAGTTTGATCCAAACATAGCAAAAGTTTTCCTTGATATAATGGATAACGATTTTGACTTAATACGTGAAATACAAGAAAAATACAAATAAACATTAATTATGTTAAAAAGCTTCAGTCTATTGAAGCTTTTATTTTTTAATATTATTCATACCCTAATACATCTTTATTTTTTATAAATATATAAAAAAACTTCTAATCCTCCCTTTTATACGAATAAGCCCCGGCAATGTATAACGTGTCGAGGCTTTACGAAATATGAATTTTTCTTTATTTGTTATTTTATTTTCATACTTAATTTTACTTTTTGTCTTTCTTGGTCTATTCCAATTACTTGTACTTTTACTACATCGCCAACAGATACGACATCAGAAGGGTTTTTTACATAATTTTCACTCATTTCTGAAATATGTACTAATCCATCATGCTTTACTCCAACATCTACAAAAGCTCCAAAATCAGTTACATTCCTTACGGTTCCAGTTAAAATCATGCCATCTCTTAAATCTTCAAACTTAAGTACATCTGCCCTTAAAATAGGCTTAGGCATCTCTTCTCTTGGATCTCTTCCCGGTTTCATCAACTCATTTATAATATCTTGCAAAGTTGGTTCACCAACATTTAACTCTGCTGCTAGTTCTTTAATATTTTTACTGTTATTTAATTCAGCAAGCTCAGACTTAATCTCTACAAATTTTTCTTTATTTGTTAAATCATTTAATTTATATCCAATCCTACTTAATAAATTTTCTGCAACACTGTAGCTTTCTGGGTGAACTCCTGTAATTTCTAATGGATTTTTTCCATCTGGAACTCTTATGAAACCTGCACATTGCTCATATGCAACCTTTCCAAGCTTTGGAACTTTTAAAAGCTCTTTTCTTTCTTTTAACTTTCCATTCTCTTCCCTATATTTTACAATATTCTTAGCAATACCATTGTTAATTCCAGATACATATGCTAAAAGTGATGGTGTGGCTGTATTTATGTCTACGCCTACGCTATTTACAGCATCTTCTACAACACCAGTTAAACTCTGCTCTAAGTTCTTTTGATTTACATCATGTTGATATTGTCCCACACCAATGGCCTTTGGGTCTATCTTTACAAGCTCTGCCAATGGGTCCTGAAGTCTACGGGCAATTGAGATTGCTCCTCTTAGAGAAACATTAATATCTGGATATTCTTCTGTTGCAAGTTTTGATGCAGAATATACAGAAGCACCTGCCTCAGATACAATTACGTAAACTAAATCTTTATTATATTTTTCTTTAATCTCAGCAATTAAATCAGATACAAATTGCTCTGATTCCCTTGAGGCCGTTCCATTTCCAATTGCAAACATGTCTACATTATATTTTGCAATTAATTTTGTTAATTCTTTTTTAGCTCCTTCAACATCGTTCTGTGGCTCTGTAGGATATACTGTTGTAGTATCAAGAACTTTACCCGTTTCATCAATTACAGCAATCTTACAACCAGTTCTGTAGGCTGGATCAAATCCAATAACTGTTTTACCTTTTATCGGACTAGTTAGCAATAATTGTTTGGCATTTTTTCCAAAAACCTTTATTGCTTGCTCTTCGGCCTTTTCCGTCAAGTCTGACCTGATCTCTCTGTCTATTGATGGCTCAATTAATCTTGAAAAACTATCTTCAACACAAGCCGTTAATAAATTTACATATTGGCTATTTCTATCCTTAATTATATCATTTTCAATTAATTCCAATATTTTTTCAGTAGGCTTTTCTATTTTTACTTTTAAAAACTCTTCTTTTTCGCCTCTATTAATTGCTAATATTCTATGGCTTGGAATTCTGTTAACCTTTTCTGCAAAATCATAGTACATTTCATAACTCGATTTTTCCTCTGGTTTAGCTGCTTTCGTCGTTATAAATCCTTCCCTATAACAAATTTGCTTAATTTGTTTTCTATATTTAGGCTCATCAGAAATAGCTTCTGCAATGATATCTAATGCTCCACTCCTGGCGTCTTCTTCAGCGTTTACGCCTTTTTCTTCATTAATAAAGCTCTTGGCTACTTCATCAATATCTACACTTGAATCTTGCCTTAATATTATTTTTGCAAGTTCGTCCAAACCTTTTTCCTTGGCAATAGTAGCTCTGGTTCTCTTCTTTTGCTTATAAGGTCTATAAATATCTTCTACATCCGCAAGAGTCTTGCTTTGTTTCAAACTTTTCACAATCTCATCAGTAAGTTTTCCTTGTGAATCAATAGATTTAATAACTTCCTGCTTTCTCTCCTCTAAATTTCTTAAATATGTAAGTCTCTCTCCAAGATTTCTTAACTGCTCGTCCGAAAGACCTCCTGTTGCTTCCTTTCTGTATCTCGCAATAAATGGAATAGTATTTCCATCATCAATCAATTTTATGGTACTATCAACTTGGCTCTTTTTTACACCCAATTCATCTGCTATAATTTCCGATATTTTATCCATTATTCTACCTCTTTCCTAATCAAGTTTTCCTTAATATATCACAATATTTTCTAAAATTAAAGCGAACAATAAAAAAGAATCTAAATTGCTATTCAATAAAGACTCTTTTTATCAATACTATTTCAAATTTAAATAAATTAACTTTTTTATTTAATAAAATTGTATATCAAAATTTTATAATTTTTTATTCAATACCTAGGTATTCATCATATGACACTTCTCTATCTATAACCTCATTTTCTTTTATATCAATAATTCTATTTGCAACAGTTTGCATTAATTGATGGTCATGAGATGTAAATATCATATTTCCAGGGAATTTAACCATTCCATCATTCAAAGCTGTAATGCTCTCCATATCCAAGTGGTTAGTTGGCTCATCCATGATTAAGAAATTTGCTCCAGAAAGCATCATCTTAGCAAGAACACATCTAACCTTCTCTCCTCCAGACAATACGTTTACAGCCTTCAAAGCTTCCTCTCCAGAGAATAACATTCTTCCTAAAAAGCTTCTTACATAAGTCTCATCTGGATCTTTAGAATATTGTCTAAGCCAATCAGTTATAGACAAATCACTTTGGAATAAATAATTATTATCTTTTGGAAAATAATTATTTGTAATCGTAGTTCCCCATATAATTTTGCCTTCATCAGGTTCCATCTCACCAGCAATTATTTGAAAAAGAACAGTTTTAGCATTTTCGTTATCTGCCACAATAGCAATCTTATCATTTGGCTTTACAGTGAAGGACACATTATTTAAAATCTTTTCTCCATTGACTGTTTTAGAAATATTTTTAACTTGTAAAATTTCATTTCCTGGCATTCTATCTGGTTTAAAATCTATATAAGGATATTTTCTATTAGATGGTACAATCTCATCTAATTGAATTTTTTCCAATGATTTCTTTCTTGAAGTAGCTTGTTTAGACTTAGAAGCATTAGCACTAAACCTTGCAATAAATGCTTGTAATTCCTTTATTTTCTCTTCTTTCTTCTTATTCTGCTCTCTCATTTGTTTTTGCAATAATTGACTAGACTCATACCAGAAATCATAATTTCCAGGGAACACCTTTATCTTACCATAATCAACATCTGCTATATTTGTACAAACTTTATTTAAAAAATATCTATCATGTGAAACAACAATTACGGTATTTTCAAAATTAATTAAAAATTCCTCTAACCAATTTATTGTTTTCAAATCCAAATCATTTGTTGGCTCGTCCAATAATAAAATATCTGGATTGCCAAATAGAGCCTGTGCCAAAAGGACTTTAACCTTTTCTTTTGCTTCAAGTTCTCTCATATATTTATAATGTTTCTCTGCATCAATTCCAACATCATTTAACAAAATAGCTGCATCAGATTCAGCATTCCAACCATCTAGTTCTGCAAATTTTTCTTCTAATTTTGCAGCCTTCATTCCATCTTCTTCAGAAAAATCTGGTTTAGCATATATTTCATTTTTTTCTTTCATTATATTGTATAGCTCTTGGTTACCCATTATAACAGTATCCATTACTGTTTCATCTTCATAAGCAAAGTGATTCTGTTTTAATACAGAAATTCTCTCAGTCTTTTCCTTAGTAACTTCTCCTTTACTAGGCTCTAATTCTCCAGAAAGTACTTTTAAAAAAGTTGATTTTCCTGCTCCATTTGCACCTATAATTCCATAACAACACCCTTTATTAAATTTTATATTTACATCTTCAAAAAGTGTTCTTTTCCCAAATCTGACTGTTACGCCACTTGCAATTAACATTATTTTCCTCCTAAATTAATTTAACATACATATTATACATTATTTTTAGCTTTTTTTCAATCAATTTATATTGTATATTTAATTAATATTAAATTAATAATTATTTTTTTTAAATATTTATTAAAATTAATTTTATTTTAATATATTTATTTCTTATATAAAAAGATAATATAAAATAAATATTTAAAATTATTTTATTAAGAATTTAAATTAATACTAAAAACTTATAAAAAAATCATTAATAAAAAAATTAACTTTAAATCTACAAATAATATTATTAAATTATTTTTTATTCTTAACTTTTAATTTTAATTTTATTATTAATTTATTTTATCATTTTATAAATAAAAGATAATATTATTTATAAATAAAATATTTCATAAACGGCATACTTAAAACTTTTATATATTTTGAATAACATATTTTCTTATCTAATTTGTGCTATTTATTTTGCCATTAATTTACAATTTTAAAATAGGCCTGCTATCTTATATTTTTATTATGTTTCCATGAAATCTTCTTGTTTTGTATTATGTCTACTCTCAAGAATTTCTAGTCTGCTCTTTAAGATTTTTAGCAATTGCCTATTTCCCTTGCTTAATATTGTTCATCTTTTCTTTTTTTCTTTGTAATTTTTTTATAGTATATTTACAATCTGTCTTTGGTTTTAAAATGAATCGTTTAATTATTTTTCACTTTCTCTCATTTTTATTTTTCAATTTTATAATATCAAAGTTAATCATTTCAATTTCACTTTTCTTTTTTATGTTCACCTTTGTCACTTATACTTTTCTTCTAACTTTTGTTATTTTTAAAAAAAATTACACCATAATTTATACTTATTTATTTTAAATGTGGTTTTATTTTTATAAAATTATCAAATATAATCTCGAATTTAAATTATTTTTTATTCCTTATTAATTACTTCTTAAATTTACAATTAATAATTATTTTTGTTTATAATTAATTATTTTTTATAATTAATTATTTTTTATAATTAATTATTTTTTATTTATAATAATAATTTTAATTTATAATTAATTATTTTTAATTTATAATTAATTGTTTTTAATTTACAATTAATTTTTTACTATACATTTTTTTAAATTATAATACTATTTTAATTTCTTATAAAATATATTAATGATAATTATTGATTTCTAAAATAGTTTTTTTGCTATATTAAAATATTATTTTCCCAAAAATTAAAGAAGTACTTTTTTAGTACTTCTTTAATTTTTGGTGCACCATCGCGGGATCGAACCGCGGACCTCCTGATTAAGAGTCAGTTGCTCTACCAGCTGAGCTAATGGTGCATATATCATATTATTTATGCACTGTACAATCTTTTAGGTAATATAAAATCTATGATACATGCACAATTCTAATTGTAACACTTCATATTTATTTTGTCAACAAAAAAATAAGTATTTATTTGCATTTTCGCAAAAAATACTTATTAATTTTATCGTTTCATTCCTTTTTTTATTATTTTATCTAATGCGTGATAATAATCGGATGTTATTTCTTCAGTTGATACTGTAGCTCCATTTAATTTTTTTATTATATATGTTTTGCTCGTACAACCATTGTGACCTTGTTGTTCAACTTCTTCTTCTCCATATGGTATAGAATAGTCATTTTCATATTTTATCTCCTGTTCAATTATTGAAGTAACTTTTGACTGTATCACAATTTCATATTCTTTTTCCTCTTTTATTCCTAATATTGATATTTTATTAATACCATTTTTCGCAACTGCTTCAATTTTTATTGGATAAGTTCTATTGTTTTTAAATTTAAAATCAACTGTTCCCCACGATACCGTTGCATCTCTTCCAGCCGTCACATATGATGTTTCAAAATAATGGTTACTTCTTTCTACAATCTCCAAATCAGCATATAATACCGCATTATATAAAGTAGATGATACTTGACAAATGCCTCCACCAATTTCCTGAATTACCTTTCCTCCAGCATATGCACCTGCCTCCTTATACCCTGCATCTATTGTTCTTTTTCCTACAACCTGGTTATATGAGAAAGTCTCTCCTGGCATTATTATAGTTCCATTTATTTTTTCTGAAGCTAAATAAATATTATTACTTCTATTTTTATTACTTGCATCATATCTCGTTGTAAAATTTCCTAATGTATTGGGAAAAGCATCTTCTCCTAAATCACTTACAGTTTTTTCTGCAACTGTAATTTTCAAAGGAATTATATATTCCTCTTTTTCTTCCTTTAATAATTCTTCTGCCTCTTCAATAGATATTGCAAAATCTACTCCATTTACATTTGGATGTACTGTTAAAGGATTTTGTATAATATATGCATCTTGCGCCTGTTTATATATTTCATCATGAATTTTTTTCAAATTAATTCCATCTGCTTTTTTATTAATAATTGGAAGTTCGATATTTATTGTATCTGATTTTAAATTATTTATTTCATTATTTATTTTTTCTTTTAATTTTTCTTTATCAATTATTATTCCATCTTTTCCCTTAATTATAATTAAATTATTATCCTCAACATAATAATTATATTCTTGAACTAATCCTGGAAGATTTGCATTAATAGAATCTATTTTTGAATCTAATAATTTTTCATCATAATTAATTTCTAATTTAATATTATTTTTAAATATTATTGTTTTTAATATTTCAAAATTATTAATAAAAATATTATTTTTTCTTCCAATTTCACATGCATTATTTATTGCATCATTAATATTATAATTAATTTCTAATTCATTTAAATTTATTTTATTTTCATAATTATTATAATGAATAATTATTTCTTTTTTTTCTAAATTATTAATTATTTCTTTTAATTTATTTTCCGCATTTTCTTTTGTTATTCCAGAAACAGAAATTCCCTGAATTTCAATCCCTTCAACAATATTATTATTCATAGAATAATAAATAGAAAAAATAGTGGAAAAAATAATTAATAAAAATAAAATAATTAATATTAAAATTATTATTTTTTTTATTTTATTATTTTTTTTCATTTTTTATTTTTCCTTTTTTATTTATATTATCATAACAATATTTTTTTTACAATATTCAGAAAATTATTTTTAATTATTATTTATTTTTTATTTATAATTTATATTTTTTTTATAATATAAAATAAATTATTTAAAAAAATTTTTTAATTAATAAAAAAATATTTATATTTAAATAAAATTTGTTGTTAAAAATAATTAAATATAAATTTCTAAAAAATCATAATAAAAATAATTCTTTTTTTCATTATAAAATTGAATAAATTTGCAAATTTTTGCAATATTTTTTCGAAAAATACTTGATTATATGTTTTTTTAATATTATAATTATGATGACAAAAGATAAATAGGAGATAATAGAAATGGAATTAGTTAAGAATATATTTTTTAATACAGATAAATTAGTTGAAAACTCAAAGGTAAAAATTTCTTATACTGGAAAGCTATTTGAAGAAAATAGCAAAAACGTTTACCTTCACTATGGCTATGGAATTAACTGGGATAATATTTCAGACGTAGAAATGACTAAATCAGAATTAGGATATCAAGCTGAAATAGAATTAATGAGTAGTGATTCATTAAACTTATGTTTTAGAAATTCAAATAACGAATGGGATAACAATAATGGTCAAAATTATACATTCAAAATAGAAAAGGTAGAAGTAGCTCTTGTTCCTCAAGAATTTACTTCTGAATTAGATGCGCCAAGAAGACTTAGAAAATCTTATATTTGGAGTAAAAAAATAAGACTTGCAATATATAAGATGATTCATTATTTTCCAAAATTAATATCAGGAAATTATAAAAAAAGACAATCAGAAAACTAAAATGGTGCTGAAAAAAAGTTCCACAGAAAAATGAGATTTGAGTTAAATTTTTAGCTCAAATCTCATTTTTTAATTTAAATATGCTTTATTAATAAAGATTTTAATTTTTTTACAGTCTCTTTTTTAAATATACCACCCGCCATTAATATTTATAACCTGTCCAGTTGTATAATTATCTTCAATTAACCATTTAGCGCATTTTGCAATATCTGTTGATACTCCTATTCTGTTTAGCGGAATTTCTTCTTTAATAGATTCTATGTCGTTTTCATTTAAATTTTTATTCATATCTGTATCAATTATGCCTGGAGCTATGCAATTAATTCTAATATTAGATGGTCCCATTTCTTTTGCTAACGCCTTAGAAAATCCAATTATAGCTGCTTTAGATGTAGAATAACCAACTTCGCAAGATCCTCCTGTTACTCCCCATATAGATGATATATTAATTATACAACCAGACTTTCTTTGTATCATATAAGGAATAACTGCTTTTGTACAATAATAAACCGAATTCAGGTTCACATCAATTATCTCATTCCATTCTTCATCATTTATATCAGTAAATAATCTTTCTTGCGATATTCCAGCATTATTAATTAGTACATCAATTCTATGGTATTTTTCAATAACATATGAAATCATTGCTAATACATCCGCTTTTTTTGAAACATCAGCTTTAATTATATCTATTTTAATATTCTCGTTTTCTAATTCTTTTTGAATTCTTTTTGCAGCCTCTTCTGATTTATTATAATTTAAAATTATTTTGTTGTCATCTTTTGCAAGGAGCTTAACTGTACTTGCTCCTATGCCTCGAGAACCTCCTGTAACAATAATTACTTTATTCATATTATCCTTTTCCCCTTACTTCATATATTTCTTTCTTCCTTGTCTTCCATGATTTCTATTTGCCCCTTTATATGTTTGCGTTAGTGAATGACAATTAGGACATAATAAAATAAGATTTTCTTCTTTATTATTCATATAATTTCCATCAATATGTTCTACTTCAAGTGGAATATTTTGAGTATATACATTCATCTCTCCCCATCCACATCTTCCGCATTTATTGTTATATTTTTTTAGTAAATAAGTTTTTATATGCATAGATATTTGGTATTCGCCCCTTAATCCACTTACTTTTCCGGCTTTCCATTCTTGTATATATTTTTTATACTCATAATCTTTTTGACATATTATACTACAAAATTTATTTCTAGTTGGTTTTTCACAATTAAAACAATAATTCATTTTAAACCTCCTAAAGTAAAAAAATAACTAGGCGTAGATTACCTAGTTTTAAATATGGAGCCACTTATCTGATTCGAACAGATGACCTACTGATTCATACTACTATAATTTTCATTACCATATAAATATGTTTGTAGTCTGGACTTTCTCTTTACCATAGCTTTTGCTTTAGGTACACCGTATAAAGTCTCTACACTCGAAAAATTTCTTTTTCTAGCTCGGGATTAACATTTTAAAGCATTCCCCGAATTAGCGGTGTCCACTTTACATGTTTCCACGTAAAGGTGCAAGATAGTTCAAAATAAAACTTCCGTTTTATCTATCCCACAAGTCAGTTGCTCTACCAGCTGAGCTAAAGTGGCATATTAAATTGTTGGTGACCCCGACGGGAATTGAACCCATGTCTCCGCCGTGAAAGGGCGATGTCTTAACCTCTTGACCACGGGGCCATATTATAGTTGACCTCTAGGATTTATATTTCAAAATCCTAGAGCTTGGTGAGCCATCGCGGACTCGAACCGCGGACAACTTGATTAAAAGTCAAGTGCTCTACCACCTGAGCTAATGACCCAAATTCCTTTGGTCAACGCAGATATTATTCTACACTATTTTATTTGTTTTGTCAACGGTTTTATTTATTTTTTTTCAAAATTTTAAATTTTTTTATTTTTATGCATTTTCAGCATTTAATTTTTCCAAAACTTCCTCTACATCAATACCATGAACCATACATGCTTCCTCTAAAGTTTCAGCTTGAGATGCAGGACATCCAAGGCAATGCATACCAACACTTAATAATATATCAACCTTTTCTGGTGCTTTTTCTACAATTTCTCCTATTTTTGTATTTTTTTCTATTTTCATGATTTTCCTCCTAAAAAATATTCTCTTAATTATTTTAATATTTTATCATATTTTTATTCAAAAGTATAGACAAATCCAAAATTTTATAGTATTATGGTAAAAATTGGAAGGATGTGATTTTCTTAAAAATTTATATTTTCTTTGTATTGCTTATATTTAACGCATTTATTGTACTTTATTACATTTATTCTTGTTTTGCTCTTTATTTTTTCAATTCAAAGCAAGGTTCTATTCTAAAAATAAAAAACAATCAGAAAAGAGGCGATTAAAAAATTTATATTTTAAAATTTGTTTTTACATTTATATTATCTTTACTGTTTTCATATTTTGAAATTTCCTTTTTCTATGACATACTTACAATTGATTCTATAGTTATAAATCTTGGTTTTAAAATTGTAAATCTTTCTCGCGATATTCCCACTATTTGGTTTAATCTAAAATATTTATATATATTATTTACTTTTTTAGCCAAAGTAATCATTTTATATAATTTATTACCAAATAAAAAAAGTAGAAAAATAAAAAAGAAGACATTGCATGATAATAGTTTACACATAGATTTAGGGCAAGATTTATCTTCAAACGAAATAGTTAGTATTTCTGAAAAAGGGTTATATCAAAATATGTTAATAACAGGAGCTATCGGCTCTGGTAAAACAAGTAGTGCAATGTATCCTATTACAAGGCAATTAATAGCTTATAAATCATCTAACCTACATGAAAAGCTAGGAATGCTAATACTTGATGTAAAAGGAAATTATATTTACCAAGTTGAAAATTATGCAAAACTCTATAATCGTGAAAAAGATATAATACCAATTCAAATATCTGGAGAATTTAAATATAATCCACTTGATAATATTGCTTTAAAGCCAACTGTTTTAGCAAATAGATTGAAAACAATATTACTATTATTTTCTCCAAATAACACCGAATCCTACTGGATAGATAAATCCGAAACCGTTCTGGCCGAAGCAATAAAACTATGTAGACTATATAACAATGGTTATGTAACCTTTAAGGAACTTCATAATTTAATTACAAATCATGATTATTATTTTGAAAAAATAAACACACTTAGAAATAAATTTTTAAAACACAAATTTAATTCCGATCAGAATTATGATTTATTATCTGCACTGAACTTCTTTGAAAAAGAATTTTATTCTTTAGACTCTAGGACATTTAATATTTTAAAATCTGAAATTACTAGAATAACCTCATGTTTTGTATCAGATTCTGATGTTTTAAAAACATTCTGTCCTGAAAAATCTAAAAATAATTTTCCAGGTTTTCAAAATATTATAGAATCAGGCAAAATTGTAATTTTAAATATGAACATAAATGAGTATAAAAATCTTTCTAAAATTATTGCTACATATCTAAAACTAGATTTTCAAACCGAAGTACTCCGTAGGCTCGCAACAAATAGCACAAACATTCACCCAGTTGCCTTTATTTCAGATGAATACAGCGAATATGTATCAGCTACAGATGCTAATTTTTTCTCACAAAGTAGGGAATCAAAATGTATAAATATTGTTTCCACTCAAAGTTACACATCACTTTTGAATGCATTAAATAACAAGTATTCTGTCGAAGTAATTGTACAGAACCTAGTAAATAAATTATGGTTTAGATCTGACGACATGTTCACCATTGAAGATGCTCAAAAACAATTACGGAAAAATCGATGTAGAAAAAACTTCAAAAACCATATCAGAAAGTGCAAAGGAGACATCTTACAACTTTATTATGCGTTCATTACAATCAAAAAATTCCAATATTTCAGAAAGTATAAATACTTATACACAACACGATTATGAATTCGATACCAATTTCTTTTCTCAAAATCTAAACACATTCGAATGTCTATCATTTATATCTGATGGCAAAAAAATCCTTCCACCAACTAAACTAAAGATGTTACCATATTTCAAATAATTTAAGGAGGCATTATGTTCAAAAAAATTTTATTTACTTTTTTTATCATTTTAATTATATTAATTTTTTATTCTAACAATGTTTTTGCAGCCGATCCAAAACTTATATCAAAACTGGATTCCGCATTTCAAAAAATTGAAAAATGGCTAATAAAACTTGCCACACCAGCAGCAGCTGTGGCTGTTGGAACTGGAATATTTATGAAAAAATTCAGTTTTGGTGATGAGGAAAGAATACGAACAGGGAAAAAAATTATTAGGAGTTCGCTATTCTCTTATGCATTTATTTTAGCAATTGATTTAATTTTATCAGCAATAAAAAGTTTGATATAGCAGATTGGAGTTGATAAATTGCAAACTGATTACACTCAAACAATTATTGATACTATTAACAAGATATTTTCTATGCTTTTTTCTTCATTAGATTTATCTATATATTCACTACTAGATAAAACTGTTTTTATAAATAGTTCCATAGTTAATGATAGATTCTTTTCATTAGCTTTTAACTCTAGTTTTGGACTCTCTATCATAGCAAATGCCTTACTAGCAGGTTTTTTCATATATTATTGTTTTAAATTATACATGGCTCCATTTTCTGGTTCTTATGTTGAAAAACCTTATCAATTTTTAACTAAAGTACTCATAATTGCTATATGCATCAGCTTTTCACAGTTTTTATGTTCTGAATTTTTAAGTATAATTGACATATTAACAGATATCCTAAAATCCTTTGGAATGCAATTAACCGGAAAAGAAATTTCTTTTAATACACTATTGTCGAGTTCAACATATGTAATAGAAAATAGTAACAATTTCAATTTTTTCTCGTTTGATGGAATATTAAAAAGTTTCTTTAGCTTTGGACTAATAAATTTACTATTTTCTTACTCAATACGTTATATCCTTATTAAAATTTTAATTTTGCTATTCCCATTTGCGTTACTTTCACTTGTTACAACCTCTACTTCATGGATATTCAAATCATGGTTTAGGACTTTCTTTTCACTTATATTCGTACAAATTTTTATAATATTTGTTTTAATATTGCTTTTTTCTTTGAACATAAATACATCAGATATATTCTCTCAAATTTCATATATTAGTACCATATTTATACTTACAAAATCAAATTCATACATTAAAGAACTTTTGGGAGGTATCTCCACAGATTTAAATTATAATATTTTGAACTTTAAAAATTTATTTAAATGAAAGGATGTTCCATGATTTTTATTTTTCCGCGAAATTATAACATACATAGCAAATTTCTAGGCATAATAAGTTATTCTTCTTTATTTTTTAATTTATTATGGGATTTCTTTGTATATTGTTTAATTAATTTACTATTTTTAAGTTTAACAATAAAAACATTTTTATTTATAATATTTACACTGCCAATATTACTATTAAGTATAATTGGAATTAATAATGAAAATATATTTTCAACACTCTTCTATTTACTTAAATTTATTTTCTCCTACAAGCTCTACTTGTTCAATAAACTTTAAAAATTAAAGCCATTATACTTATTGTAAATCATTTTAAAAGATGTTATAATCGGTGTAATTATGAGGTGAAATTATGAAATTAGAACAATTTGAAAATTCTTTATTATTTTCTACAACAAGTATTCCAGATGCTTTTTTTACAGAGTATTATTCTCAAGCAAGTAGTGATGCAATAAAGGTATTTTTATATTTATATTTTCTTTCTAAGTATGGAAAAGAAATAAAAATAAATGATTTATCAAAAAAATTAAATCTGCCATTAAAATCCATACAGGATTCTATTAAATATTGGGAAGGTCTTGGCTTATTAATTAGAAAAAACTCTGGTTATGCATTTGCAAATATGCAAGAAATCGAATTATACAAACTTTATACACCAAAAGTAACCCAAACTCCAGATCAAATAAAAAATACAGAGAAAAATCAATATAGAGCAAAAGCTATCGAAAGCATTAATAATGAGTTTTTCCAAGGCGTAATGTCTCCTTCATGGTATGGTGATATAGATCTTTGGTTTAGTAAATACTCATTTGATGAAGAAGTTATGGTATCTTTATTTAGATATTGTTTCAATCGTTCTGCTTTGCATAGAAATTACATTCAAGCAGTTGCAGAAGCTTGGTCTCAAAATGGTGTAAAAACATATGAAGATTTAAATAAATACTATGAAGAGCAAGAAGCTTTTGCAAAAATAACTAAGTCTATTTCTAAGAAATTAGGCTTAAATAGGCAACTTTCTCAATTTGAAAATGCATATATTGAAAAATGGATAAAAGACTTTGGATATAATATGAATATAATAGAAATTGCTCTAAAGAAAACAACTTCAAAAACCAATCCAAATTTTGACTATATCAATAAAATACTTTCCGATTGGCATGAAAGAGGTTTAAAAACACCGGAGGCAGTCGAAAAATTCCTTGCTGACATGAAGCAAAAAAATAAAGATATAAAAAATATTGAAAAGAAAACAGGTTATAATAATTATTCTCAAAGAAGTTATAGTAATTTTTCAGATTTATATGCTAACAATTTTAATGAGAATAATGATTCAAATTCCAATTAAAAAAGGATGTGATTACTAAAATGAATAATTCTACTCTTAAGCAACTTCTTTTAGAATATTCTAGAAAAAGAAATAAAGAAATTGTAGAAGCAAACATAAAAAAGGAAAAAATTTATCAAGAAAATCCACGCTTACAAGAGATTGATGATGAATTAAGCAAATTTTCAATACAAACAGCAAAATCAATTTTGCAAACTAATGATAGATCTTTATTAGACACATTAAAATCAAAAAAAGAATATCTGTTAAATGAAAAAAACGAAATATATAACAGCTTAAATATAGATTCTACATATTTTTATCCACAATTTGAGTGCAATTTGTGTAAAGATACTGGTTATATTACAGAAAACTATACAACAAAAATGTGCAATTGTTTAAAGCAAAAAATTTTTGATGCAGAATACAATAAAATCAACAGTTTTGATTTCTCAAAATATAGTTTCGAGGATTTTTCTTTAGATTGTTATTCTGATGAGATAAATAAAGAAAAATACAACTCGTCAATATCTCCTAAAGAAAATATTAAAATTATAAAAAAAATCTGTGATAAATTTATAGATAATTTTGATAATCCTAAAGAAAAAAATCTATTATTTACTGGTAATACTGGATTAGGAAAAACATTCATGTCAAATTGTATTGCTAATGAAATGTTAAAAAGAAATAAAACTGTACTTTATCAAACAGCTCCTATTATGTTAGACTCAATTATAGATTACAAACTAGGAAAATCATCTAATTTTAATGTATTAAAAAATCTTTTATCAGTTGATCTACTTGTAATAGATGATTTAGGTACTGAAAGTTTAAATAATATGAAATTTTCAGAACTATTTACATTAATAAATACTAGGTTATTAAATCAAAATAATAAAGCAACAAAAACAATTATATCAACAAATCTGAGTTTAGATAATCTTGCTTCTACATATGGTGAAAGGATTATTTCTAGACTTATAGGAAGTTATAATATATGCTATTTCTTTGGTGATGATATACGAATAAAAAAGAGATAAACTTTAAAAGCCACGATTTTCCGTGGTTTTTTATTTATGTACAAAAAAAATACCAAGATTACTCTTGGTATTCTTTGGCGGAACAGAGAGGATTTGAACCTCCGCGGCCCTTAACGAACCCTAGCAGTTTAGCAAACTGCCCCCTTCAGCCTCTTGGGTACTGCTCCATTTACATATTTAATATAAAAAAATGGCGGAGAGGGTGGGATTCGAACCCACGGTAGGCTACAAACCTACGCCAATTTTCAAGACTGGTGCCATAAACCAACTCGACCACCTCTCCATATCATCTCGTGACAAGTTATATCATACCATAAAATTATCTTATTTGTCAACAATATATTTATAATTTTTGCAATTATTAAAAAATTATTCCACCAACCATGAATTTCATTAAGTTATTTCATAATTAGTGGATTTTTCTTATTTAATTGCCTTATCTAAAGCTTCTTTTTCTTCTTTTGACAAAGCATATTCACAATTTCCTTCTACTACAGGTTTTGCATATATATTTGATGTATCTCTTCCATATATTCCGTTTAATACAATTCCGGTATTATGCTCATTTAAAATTGCCAGAGCAAAACTTAAATTGCTACCAGTATCTTTATATGCATTATACCTTACTAATCCAATATTTTTTAGATAATTCTTGGAATCTGTATCGAGTTTTTGACAATATCTCTCTATTTCATTATTTTCTTTTTTTATCTCATCAACACTCTTAACATATTCTTGCAACATTTCATTTATATTATTCCCTTTACCGAGTTTTGTCATAAAATCAGAATAATTTTTTCTTAATTTTGTAAGTTTAATTGAGTTTAATACATAAATAGCAATCAATGCTATATTTATTATTAAAATAATAACATTAAATAAATTAAATTCAAAATTCATATTCATTTATTAATCACTTCCTATTTAATTAAGCCCAGGATCCTTTCTAAGTCATCATTTGAGTTATACTCAATAACTATCTTTCCTTTTCTTTTTCCAGCCTCTAATTTAACTTTCGTGCCAAAGAAGCCTTGGAATGAATTTTCTATGTCTCTGTATATAGCCTGATATTTTAGAGATTTTTCTTTATCCTTTTTTGGTAAGTTCTTATCGTTATTTATTTTTCTCTCTAATTCATCATATTTATCGCCATATTCAATAACTCCTAAAGCTAATTTATATTGTTTTTCTGGATCTTGTACCTTTAATAACTCTCTACATTGTCTTTCACTAAAATTATGTTCAACAACTAAGTCAATTACTCTTGGATCCAAATTCAAAATTCTTACATTATTAGTCAAGCCACTTCTACTCATTCCAAGCTTGTCAGCAAGTTCTTGTTGAGTTAGACCATAATCATCTAATAATCTTCTTAATCCTTTAGCTTTTTCTATTGGATTTAAGTTTTCTCTTTGAATATTTTCAATAAGTGCAATTTCTCTATTCTCTTGTTCTGTTTTCGTTCTAACTAGGCAAGGAATTTCAGTAAGCCCAGCCTTTTTTGCAGCTCTCCATCTTCTTTCTCCTGCAATTATTTGATAATAGTCATCTTTTAATGTAACAATAATTGGTTGTATAACACCATATTGCTTTATTGAATTAGCTAGTTCGTCTAGCTTTTCCTCATCAAATCTTTTTCTAGGTTGTTCTTTATCTGGTTCAATTTTAGTAATTTTAATATTTTGTACTATCTCCCCTGTTACTTCTTCAATTTCAGGTTCTTTAATAGTATCACTAAATAACGCATCCAATCCTCTTCCTAGGCCAGTTTTTTTTGCCATATTCTATTCTCCTTTCTTCATATGCTTTGCAGCTTTTTGTTCTTCTTCATTAATCTTCAGAAATTCTCTTGTAAATTTCTCGTAACTCTTTGCTCCCTTAGATCTTGGATCATACAAAGTTATTGGCATTCCATAGCTTGGAGCCTCGCTAAGTTTTACATTTCTTGGAATTACATTTTTATATACCTTGTCTTCAAAATATCTTTTTACTTCCTTAACAACCTGGTTTGATAGGTTTGTTCTTGCATCATACATTGTTAATAAGGCACCTTCTACTTTAAAATCTTTGTTCATATGTTTTCTTACTAATTCTACTGTATTCAACAGTTGTCCTAATCCCTCAAGCGCATAATATTCACATTGTACAGGTATCAATACACTATTTGATGCTGTAAATGCGTTTAAAGTAATAAGACCTAAAGATGGTGGACAATCTATTATTATAAAATCGTATTTATCTCTTATATTATTTAATTTTGTCTTTAATCTGTACTCTCTATCTTCCATTGACACAAGCTGAACTTCTGCTCCTGCTAAATTCATATTTGATGGACATAAATCCAAATTTTTTACTTGTGTCTTTTGTAATGTATTTTCTACTTCTATATCTTCTATTAGTACATCATATATAGAGAACTTTTGTTCTTTATTTACTCCCAAACCACTAGTACCATTGCCTTGTGGGTCAGCATCAATAAATAAAACCTTCTTTCCTCTTTTAGCTAAAATTGTACTCATATTAATTGCTGTGGTTGTTTTTCCAACGCCGCCTTTTTGGTTAGCTATTGATATTATTTTTCCCAATTTTATCCCTCCTATGTGTAAAAAAATGACATACTAATAATATATTAATATTACCAATATGTCAATAAAAAAATCTAATTTTTTTAAGTTTTCTATCGTATCGTTTTAAGTTTTAAAGAGGCTGCTTTGCAGGCATTCCAGGCTTTCTTGGATACTTTTTTGCTGTTGTCGAAACTTTCTTTATAATAATTAAGTTTCTTTCCATTTTTTCATTATCTAATTTTAATTTTTCCTGTTTTATAATCTCTCCTCCAAGAAGTTTTATAGCTCTTTTAGCTTCTTTTAATTCTTCATCAGCCTTTGGTCCTTTCATACAAATACAAATTCCACCAGTTTTAACAAATGGCAATAAATATTCCACAAGCACATTCATTGGTGCTACAGCTCTTGATACAGCAACATCGTACTTTTCTCTGTATTTTTGATTTGCTCCCATTTCTTCTGCTCTACCATGAATTGAATTTACATTGTTTAGTCCCAATTCAGTTGAAATTGAATTTAAAAAATTTACTCTCTTATTTAGCGAATCTAGCAATGTTACTTCTGCCCTACTACTTATAGCTATTGGTAATCCAGGAAAACCAGCTCCTGTTCCAACATCAATAATAGTATAACCATCTTTTATATATTTCAATATTGTAAGTGAGTCTATAAAATGTTTTTCAATAATTTCTTCTTCATCTGTTATAGCCGTCAAATTAATTTTTTCATTCCATTCAATTAAACTTTTCATATATTTATAGAACTTTTCTACATTTTCAACTGAAATATTAATATTAATTTCATTTTCTTTTTCTTTAAAAAGTTCTTCAAACTCATTAAATTCCATTATTTATCTCCTTTTTAATTGTTCTAAATAAATTAGTAAGACAGATATATCAGCTGGTGAAACGCCTGATATTCTAGAGGCTTGTCCCACTGATTCAGGTTTTATTTTATTCAATTTTTGTCTTGCTTCTATCCTTAATCCACTTAATTCTGAATAATCTATCTCTTTAGGAAGTTTTTTATTCTCTAATTTTTTAAATTTTTCAACTTGTGCTTCTTCTAACTTAATATATCCTTCATATTTTACTTGAATTTCTACCTCTTTTTTCTCTTCTTCTGTTAAATCCGGCATATTTTTGTCTATTTCTTCAAGATATTCGTACTTTATTTCTGTTCTTTTTAATAAATCAGCTAATTTTACTCCTATTTTTATGTTTGAAGAACCATATTTGGATAAAATTTCGTTTACTTTTTCAGTTGGTTTAACAGTTGTAGCCTTTAATCTCTTAATTTCATTAAAAATATGTTCTTTTTTATTTAAAAATCCTTCATATCTTGCATCTGATATTAATCCGTTCTCGCGTCCTATATCCATTAATCTCAAATCCGCATTGTCTTGTCTTAATAGAAGCCTGTATTCTGCTCTAGAAGTCATCATTCTGTAAGGTTCATTTGTACCTTTTGTTACTATATCATCAATTAAAACGCCTATATAAGCCTGTGATCTGTCTAATATTACCGGTTCTTTCCCTTGTAACTTTCTTGCAGCATTAATTCCTGCAATAATTCCCTGTGCAGCTGCCTCTTCATATCCCGAGGTACCATTTACTTGTCCTGCTAAGAATAATCCATCTATATCTTTGTATTCTAGAGACAATTTTAATGTAGAAGGATCTATACAATCATATTCAATTGCATATGCTGGTCTTGTAAATTCAACATGTTCTAATCCTGGCAAAGTCCTATACATAGCTATTTGTACGTCTTCTGGCAAAGAAGAGCTCATTCCTTGCACATACATTTCATCTGTATCTCTTCCAAGAGGCTCTATAAATACTTGATGTCTTTCCTTATCAGCAAATCTTACTACTTTATCTTCGATAGAAGGGCAATATCTTGGCCCTGTTCCCTTTATTTCACCACCATAAAGAGGTGAACGACTTAGATTATCTCTAATAATTTGATGTGTTTTAGCATTCGTATAAGTCAAATAACATGGTAATTGTTCTATTTCAGTGTCTATTTTATCTTCTAGAGAGAATAACTCTATATTCTTGTCTCCATTTTGTATCTCCATCTTAGAAAAATCAATAGAATTCTTATTTACTCTTGCTGGAGTACCCGTTTTAAACCTTAAAAGTTTAATATTTAATTTTTCAAGAACTTTAGATAGTTTATTTGCAGGGAAAACGCCATCAGGACCACCTTCAAATGAGTTCTCTCCTATAAAAATTTTTCCTCTTAAATATGTACCAGTACATAAAATTATTTCTTTTACCTTATATACTGCTCCAACATTAGTCTCTATACTTGTTATTTTATTGTTTTCAACACCTATATCTACTATTTCAGCTTGTTTTAGATATAAATTTGGTTGTCTTTCTAGAGTATGTTTCATTTCCATTTGATATTTTTTTCTATCAGCTTGTGCTCTTAACGAATATACAGCTGGTCCTTTAGATGTATTCAACATTCTCATTTGTACAAATGTCTTATCAATATTTTTTCCCATTTCACCACCAAGGCAGTCAATTTCTCTTACTAAATGTCCTTTTGAGCTTCCTCCTATATGTGGATTACACGGCATATTTGCCACAGCCTCCAAACTTATAGAAAACAATAATGTTTTCATTCCCATTCTTGCAGCAGCGAGTGCTGCTTCACATCCTGCATGTCCTGCTCCAACTACTGCTATATCATATTCTCCTGCATCATATTTCATCTTTTCCAACTCCTTCATTTTTACTTTCATTGTATCATTGTTCTCGTGAAAACTTAGCTTTAATCTTACTCAAGACAATTTGTACTTAGTAACCGTTTTTCTGTCCAGTTTTCATGAAAACATCCTTTAGTTTTTGCTATGTTTACATAATATTTTATGGTAGCTTTCCTTATTTTCCAAGGCAAAACTTCTTAAATATTTCATTAATAATATCTTCAGAAACATTTTCACCTGTTATTTCTGCTAGTCTTTCTAATATGTCTTTTAAACAAATTGCCGTAATATCGACCGGCATATGTGTTTCTAGACTTTCTCTTCCTTTTGCTACATCTTCTAAAGCATATAATATTTGTTGCTTATGCCTATTATTTGTTATTATTTCAGTGTTTTCACAATCCAACTCATTTAATTTAAATAGCTCTTCTATTTGATTATATAATTTATCCAGTCCTGTTTCATTAATTGTAGAAAATTCAATTATATTATTTTTAAATTTTTTTAACTTTTCATTTTCCTTAATTAAATTTTTTCCAAGGTCAATTTTGTTTATTAATATAATTGTCTTTTTTCCTTCTATTAAATCTAATATTTTTTGGTCTTGATCATCAAACGTACGAGAATCGTCAAATAGAGCAATTATTAGTTCAGCATTACTTATATTGTTTATGCTTCTTTCTACGCCTATTTTTTCAACCTCGTCATTTGTTTTCCTTATTCCAGCTGTGTCCACAATTTTTAATGGAATGCCTTTTATATTTATGTATTCTTCAATAGTATCTCTTGTTGTTCCTTCTATATCACTAACTATTGCCCTATTCTCTCCAAGTATTAAATTTAAAAGAGATGATTTACCTACATTTGGTTTTCCAATAATCGCAGTTTTAATTCCTTCTTTTAAAATTTTACCATTTTCAAAACTATTTTTTAATTTTAATAATTTTTCTTCTACGCTATTTAATGTATCATTTATTTTTTTATTTGTAGTTTCTTCTATGTCATATTCAGGATAATCAATGGAAGCTTCTATATCTGCCATTAAATTTAAAATTTCACCTTGTATATCTTTTATTTTCTTCGATAAGCTTCCTTCTAAGTGTCTTTGAGCCACCATCATTTCTTTCTCTGTTTTAGAATTTATTATATCTATTACAGCTTCAGCCTGAGATAAATCAATTCTTCCATTCATAAATGCTCTTTTAGTAAATTCTCCTGGTTCAGCAAGAACTGCACCATTTTTTAAACATTCTTCTAAAATTTGATTTTCAACTACTATGCCACCATGTGAATTTATTTCACACATATTTTCTTTAGTATAACTCTTTGGTGCAACAAAGTAAGATACTAATACTTCATCTATAATTTCATCATTCTCACTTTTTACAATATTCCCATACTTTATAGTATATCCTTTTATTTCTCCCTTATTTTTAGGCTTAAATATCTTTTGCAAAATTTTAAAGCAATCATCACCACTCAACCTAATTATTCCAATTCCTGCATTTCCTGGTGCTGTTGATATTGCTGCAATTGTACTCATATTATTCCTCTCCTTTTTTACTTAGATTATAAAATATTACACTTATTAATTTTATCTATATTTTACACCATCATTGTACATAAGGTACTATTTTTGGTTCTTTTTTTACCCATAAGCAATACTTTTTTTACTCAATAATGGTGCTTTTATATTTCCATAATTCATTTAGTATAATATTTTTACATCAAAAAAAAGTCAAAGCAAGACAATAGTATATATACTAAAATCCGAACTTTGACTTCCGATTTATATTCAATTATTTCTTTGCTATAACAACTCTTCTTCTATCGCCTTCACCAACGCTATATGTTTTCACAAATTCACTATTTTGTAGTTCTGTATGTAATATTTTTCTTTCATATGCATTCATAGGCTCTAGTGTTACAGACTTACCTGTCTTTTTAACAGTTTTTTCAACTTTTCTAGCTAATTCTTCTAAAGTCTTTTTTCTTGCATCTTTATAATTTCCGATATCAAGAATTACTTTAACACTTTCTTCTCTATTTTTACTTGCAACAGTTGTCAAAAGCGTTTGCAGAGCATTTAAAGCTTCTCCTCTATATCCAATCAATCTTGTAGAATCTTCTCCTTTAATATTAACATATACAAGTCCATTTTCGTTTTTTACTGTATATTTAATATTACTAGAAATTTTATTTAAAAAGTTATTCAAAAAGTTTTCAACTGCTTTATCGGCCTCTTCAATATCTTTTTGATTTATTTCTTTCTTTTCAATATTTTTTTCTTTTTTCTCTGGAATACTATCTTCCCTAATAGTTAATTCAACTTTTACAACATGTGGATCTAAAATACTAAAAAAGCTCTTCTTTTTTTCTTCAAGTATCTTCACATCGACTTGACTTCTTGTTGCTTTAAGTTCTTTTAATCCTTTTTCTATAGCTTCTGTAGAAGTTTTGCCTTCTGCAATAATTGTTTTAGGCATTTTTATCTTCCTCCTTGTTAAATATTTTATCAATTATAAGTCTTTCAATTATAATTAAAATATTACTTACTAACCAATATAGCGCTAGTCCCAAAGGAGCTATAAAAGCAATTGATATAGACATTATTGGTACCATATACATCATGCTATTGTTCATTTCTTGCATTGCTTCTAGACTTTCATCATTTTCAGTCTTTCCATCTTCAACATTTACTTTGTCCTTAGATGTTTTTTCTTCTATTTGTAAAGTCTTGTTTTTTTTCTTCTTTCCATTCGTTATTTTTATTGATATAAAAGATGTTATTATATACAATACAGGAATGATATATACTGTAATATCTCCCATGTTTTGATTTGGAACTTTGCTTAAATCAAGTCCAAAAAATTCCATATTAATATTTACATTTTCATCTGTACTTGCTTTTTTCTGAATTACTTGTATTTCTGGGTAAGCGGATGCTTTCCCCTCTTCATTTTTTATTTCTTCTACATATCCATTTATTATGTTTGTATCCACCTTTTTCATATAAGTTAAAGGTTTACTTACAAGCCAAAACACAGAAAGTATAATTATAATTTGTAGTATAGAACTTAAACATCCACTAAATGGATTAAGCTTTTCCCTTTTATATAAATCCATTGTTTCTTGATTTAATTTTTCAGGATTATTCTTATACTTTCTCTGTATTTCTTTCATTTTTTCCTGCATTTTTTCGTTTTTCTTGATTGATTTTTGTTGTGATATAGTTACAGGTATTAATATAATTCTTAAAATTACCGAAAAAACTATAATTGCAATTCCATAATTATTAAATATGTTGTAAAGAAAGTTAAGTAAATAGCCAAATAAATTTGCTATTGCTCCCATATTTTTACCTCCAATCAGTTTAAAGGATCATATCCACCCTTTGAAAACGGATTACATTTTAATATTCTAAAAATTCCTTTTATAATGCCTTTTATACACCCATATTTTTCGATTGCTTGCTTAGTATATTCTGAACATGTAGGATAAAACTTGCAATTTATTCCTCCATGAGCTAATACTTTCGATATATGCTTTTGATAAAATTCAATTATTTTTATCAATACTTTTCTAAAAAATAAACTAATTTTTTTCAAATAGGTCTGCCTCTTTAAAAATTTCTACTATTTCTTTATGCACTTCTTGAAAACAAATATTTTCAATAGGTTCTTTTTTATTCCAAAGAAAAACAATATTATATCCTTGTTTTATTTTTTTCATTTCTCTATAATATGACTCTCTTATTATTCTTTTTATTTTATTTCTATTTACAGCATTACAAAGTTTTGTGCTTATTGCAATTCCTATTATATTTTTGTTTTTATTATTTTTTGTTATGTAAACAATTATTTGCTTTTTAACATGATAATTGCCTCTTTTTATAACATTGCTAAATTCATAATTTTTCTTTAATGTATTAATCTTTTTCATATTTTATCGCATACCTTTCTCAAGGCACAAATCTTACATCATTACAAAAAAGCCACTAACAACATTTCTAGTGGCTCTCTGCTTTAAATTAAGCACTTAATTTTTCTCTTCCTTTAGCACGTCTAGCTTTTATTACATTTCTTCCAGCTCTTGTGCTCATTCTTTTCATAAAACCATGCTCTTTTTTATTTTGTCTCTTTTTTGGTTGATATGTTCTTTTCATTCTCTGCACCTCCAATATCTATATAATTTGATAATTTTCTTTCACAAGTATTACTTATTATATACCTGTTTTTCATGTTATGTCAATAGTTTAAAGTAAATTTAAATATTTTTATTTTTATTCTGGTTTTATATTGACTATTGAACCTATTTTTTGATATTATATAGAGAAATAAAAGGTAATAAAGACTTTTATGTTTTTTTGCTTAATTTTTACTAAAAAACATAGCGGAATAGCGTGTTTGCGAGTTATCCACAGTTTGTGGATAACTATGTGGATAACTATGTGAATAAAATAATTTCCTATTCTTTATTCTAGGATTTTGGAAGGATGAACATAAATGCAAAATGAACTAAATGATTTATTAACAAAAGCAAAAGAACTTTTAAAAGAAGAGACTACTAAAATTTCATATGAGACTTGGATAAAAGTATTAGAGATTCAAAGCGAGGATAATGGTCATATTGTATTATTAACATCTACAGATTTCCAGAAGAACGTTGTTTCTTCAAAATATCTAGATTTGTTAACTAATACATTCAATTATTTGACAAACAAAGATTGTACTGTTTCTATTGTATCTAGAGAAGAACTTGAAGCAGCGTCAAATAATGCAGACCTAAGAGATGCCACAAGCATTGAAGCTCCTATTAATTATGCCACAACAAATTTAAATCTAAAATACACATTTTCTACATTTGTCGTTGGTAATAATAATAGGTTTGCTCATGCTGCTGCTTTAGCGGTTGCTGAAGCACCTGCCGCATCTTATAACCCGCTTTATCTTTATGGAGGCGTTGGTTTGGGAAAAACCCACTTAATGCATGCAATTGGTAATGAAATCCTAAGGAATAACAAAAATTCTAAAATATTATATGTTACTTCAGAAAACTTTACTAATCAGCTTATTAATGCAATAAAAGATAATACTAACGATCAATTTAGAAACAAGTATAGGAGTATAGATATTCTTTTAATAGACGATATTCAGTTTATAGCTGGAAAAGAACGTATTCAAGAGGAATTTTTCCACACTTTTAATACATTATATGAGAGTGGAAAACAAATTATTCTTTCGAGTGATAAACCACCAAAAGATATTCAATTACTTGAGGACAGATTGAAGTCTAGATTTGAATGGGGAATAATGGCCGATATTTCAAACCCAGACTACGAAACTCGTCTTGCAATTCTTAGAAAAAAGGCTCAATTAGATAATATTTTAATTGACGATGAAATTTTATCAACAATTGCAACTCGAATTGATTCTAACATCAGAGAACTCGAAGGAACATTAAATAAATTAATCGCAACCGCATCTTTAACGCACAGTCCTATCACATTAGAAATGGCTGAAAAAGCGATAAATGATATAGTTTCACAAAAGGAAAAAGTTATTTCTTCCGAATTTATTCAAGAAACGGTTGGAAAGTATTTCAATATAAATCCAAAAGATTTAAGAGGATCAAAAAGATCTAATGATATTACTTTTCCACGCCAAATTGCAATGTACTTATGTAGAAACGTTGCCAATATGTCTCTACCTCAGATAGGAAAAGACTTTGGCAAGAGAGACCATACAACAGTAATGCATGCTTGCAATAAAATCGAAAAAGATATTAAAGAGAGCAAAGAGACAAAGCTAATTGTGGAAAGTGTGAAAAACATATTGCTCGAAAGCAAATAGTCTGTAACATGCTATTTAAATATACTTTCCAGAACAATCTTAAATAGGTGTTTGCTAAATACTTGTTTGTTTCAATATTCTATAATCATTCTAGCACATAGCTTGTATGAGTTATTCACACCCCCCTGTGGAAAACGTGTGGATAAACTGTTGATAACTTAACAATCCACAATTTCAATTTTTACCTGTGTATAACTTTTCAATTTATCCACAGAGTTATCAACATCAAAATTGCTAGGGAAATAAACAATTAACATAGTTTTCCACACAATCCACAGCACCTATTACTACTACTACTAAATATATTTATATTATTATAAAGGAGACGATTTCAAAATGAAACTAATTTGTGAGAAGGATAAAATCCTTAAAGCCCTTAATTCCGTAACTAAAGCTGTTGCTGTAAGAACAACAATGCCTATATTAGAGGGTATTTTAATTCAAACAAATGATAACGAAATAAAATTAACAACTTATGATTTAGAGATAGGTATAGAATATATTATTAATGATTGTAAAGTAGAAGAACAAGGAGCTACAGTTGTAAATGCTATAATGTTTACAGAAATTATTAGAAGATTACCAGATACAGATATAAGCATAGAAGTAAATGATAAAAATCTTCTTGTTATAGAATGTGAAGGTTCTTTATATAAACTTGCAACAATGAATCCTGATGAATTCCCAGAATTACCAAAAATAAGTGTAGAAAATTCTATTGAAATTGAGCAAACAATTTTAAAAGATATGATTAGAAAAACAATATTTGCTGTAAGTACAGAAGAAAATAGACCAATTTTTACAGGGTGTTTATTTGAAATAGCAAATAATAAATTGAATGTTGTTGCTGTTGATGGATTTAGACTTGCTTGGAAGAGTAAATTCCTACAAAACAAGGTAAATAATTTCTCTGCAGTAATACCAGGAAGAACTTTAAATGAAATAAACAAGATTTTAATAGATTCTTTTGATATGATAAAGATTGGTGTTGCTAAAAATCAGGTTTTATTTGAAATGGAAAATTGTAAGATAGTAACTAGATTACTAGATGGAGAATTTTTAAATTATTCAAGTGTTATTCCAGAAACATGGGAAACAAGAGTAAGAGTAAATAAATCAATCTTACAAGACTGCTTTGAGAGAGTAAGTTTAATTTCTGCATCAAGTATAGAAAAAGAAAAAAAATATCCAGTTAAGGTAACTGTGGATATTGGAAAAGTAACAATTTCTTGTACAAACCAAACAGGTGATGCAAAAGAGGAAATCTATGTATCAACAGAAGGAAAAAATTTGGAAGCAGGATTTAATCCAAAATATTTCTTAGATGCACTTAGAAATATTGATGATGAAGAAATTTTTGTTGATTTTGGTACAAGCATTTCACCATGTATAATTAGACCAGTTGATGAAGAGGGAGATTATACATATATGATTTTACCTATAAAATTAAAAGACTAAAATAAAGGAAAATAAAAAAGTTTTCCACAATAGAGGCACAATATGTTGATAACTGAACTAGAATTACAAAATTTTAGAAATTATGAAAAGCAGAAGATAGAATTTAATAATAATATTAATATTTTTTATGGAGATAATGCTCAAGGAAAAACTAATATTATAGAGTCAATTTTTATTTCGGCTTTTGGTAAATCATTTAGAACGAGTAAGGAAAAAGAATTAATAAAATACGATGAAAATTTCTTAAATATCAATTTAAAATACAAAAATTCTAGTAGAGAAGGTTACATAAAAATTCAAATTGCAGATAAAAAGAATGTGATTGTTAATGGAATAAAGATAAAAAAATTGAGTGACCTTTTAGGAAATATAAATGTTGTTTTATTTACACCAGATGATATTAACATATTGAAGAATGGTCCAGCACAAAGACGCAGATTTTTAGATATGATGATTGGGCAAATAAGACCAAACTATGTTCATAATTTAAATATGTATTTAAAGGTATTAGAACAAAGGAATAATTATCTAAAGCAATTAAAATCTACAAATGGAAATTATGATTTATTAGATATTTGGGATGAAAAACTTGCCGAATATGCAAATAAAGTCTGTTTATATAGATTAGAATTTATAAAAAAAATAATGGATAAGATAAATGAAATTCACAGCAAAATAACTGAGAATAAAGAGGAAATTAGAGTAGAATATTTAACTGATTGTGAGAATAAGGAAAAGTTGCTTAGTTTAATTAGAGAAAGAAGAGCACTTGACATAATTAAAGGATTTACTACAAAAGGTGCTCACAGGGATGATTTTAATATATATATAAATGACAATCTTGTAAATGTATATGGTTCGCAAGGACAACACAGAACAGCAGTGTTATCTTTAAAAATGTGTGAGTTACAAATTATTAAAGAAGAAATAAATGAAAGTCCAATACTATTACTAGATGATTTTATGTCTGAGCTGGATGCTAAAAGAAGAAAGAATTTCTTAAATAATATTGGAGATACACAAGTAATTATTACATGTACTGATGAAATAAAAGATGAGTTCGAAAGTAAATCCGTATTCTACGTGAATAATGGAGTAATAAAAAAAGAACTTGATTAATTTGAAAAAAACGATTAGAATGATATAAAAATAATAAAAACGAAAGGATGTAACGTAATGGAAAAGTATAACCATGAGTATAATGCAGAGCAAATTCAAGTTTTGGAAGGGTTAGAAGCAGTTAGAAAAAGACCAGGTATGTATATAGGAAGTGTTTCTATAAGAGGATTACATCACTTGGTATATGAAATAGTAGATAACTGTGTTGATGAAGCTTTAGCTGGTTATTGTACTCATATTCACATAATAATAGAAAAGGGAAATATCATTTCAGTAGAGGATGATGGAAGGGGAATTCCAGTAGATATACATCCTAAAACACATATTTCTGCTGCAGAAACTGTTTATACAGTACTTCATGCTGGTGGAAAATTCGGAGGAGATAGTGGATACAAAGTATCTGGAGGTCTTCACGGAGTTGGTGCATCTGTTGTAAATGCTTTGTCTGAATGGGCAGAAGTTACAATACAAAGAGATGGCGGAATTTATGAAATGAAATTCCAAAGAGGAAAAACCACTGAAAAGCTTACTAGATTAGGAGATTCTAAAAAAACAGGAACAAAAGTAAGATTTTTGGCTGATAGTACAATTTTTGAGACTCTTGAATATGACTTTGGAACACTTGAAGAAAGATTTAGAGAAATAGCTTTCTTGAATAAAGGTTTACATATTACGATAGAAGATCAAAGAAATGATGAAAATTTAAAGAAGTCAGAATTCTGCTTTGAGGGAGGATTAATTTCATTTGTTGAATTCTTAAATCAAAATAAAGAAAAAATCCATCCAACTCCAATTTACATAGAAAAAGATGGTGAAGTACCAGTAGAAATAGCTTTACAATATACAACAGCATATACAGAAAACATATATACATTCGTAAACAATATTAATACAATTGAAGGTGGAACGCATCTTGAAGGTTTCAAAAGAGGAATTACAAAAGTATTTAATGATTATGCAAGAGCTCATAACATTTTAAAAGAAAAAGACTCAAACCTTTTAGGTGAAGATATAAGAGAGGGAATGACTGCTGTAATTTCTGTAAAAGTAAAAGAGCCTCAATTCGAAGGACAAACTAAAACAAAGCTTGGTAATAGTGTGGTTACAGGAATTGTTCAATCAATGGTAGTTGAAGTATTGGCACCTTTCTTAGAAGAAAATCCTTCTGTTGCAAAGGCGATATTAGAAAAATGTATAAGTGCATCAAGAGCAAGAGAGGCTGCAAGAAAAGCAAGAGAATTAGTAAGAAGAAAAAATTCATTAGAATCAACAACATTACCAGGAAAATTAGCTGACTGTAGCGAAAAAGATGCTTCACAATGCGAAGTATATATTGTCGAGGGAGATTCTGCAGGTGGTTCAGCAAAACAAGGAAGAGACAGAAGATTTCAAGCAATATTACCACTTTGGGGAAAAATGTTAAATGTTGAGAAATCAAGAGCAGATAAAATTTACAATAATGAAAAATTACAACCAGTTATATTGGCAGTTGGAGCTGGAATCGGTGCTGATTTTGATATTAACAAAATTAGATATGGAAAAATAATAATTATGGCAGATGCCGATGTTGATGGTGCTCACATCAGAACATTATTATTAACATTCTTCTTTAGATATATGAGACCTTTAATAGAAAATGGAAATGTATATTTGGCTCAACCACCACTATATAAACTTTCTAAAAAAGGATTTAAAGATGTTTATTGCTATACTGATGAAGAAATGGCACAACATCTTCAAGAAATGGGAAGAGATAATGTAAATATCCAAAGATACAAAGGTTTAGGAGAAATGAACCCAGAACAATTATGGGAAACTACAATGAATCCTAAAACTAGAATTATGATAAAAGTTACAATGGAAGATGCAATGAAAGCTGATGCAATATTTAATGTATTAATGGGAGAAGAAATTGCACCAAGAAGAGAATTCATAGAGAAAAATGCAAAATCAGTTAGAAATCTTGATGTATAAAATAATTTATTATTAAATAATTGAGAATAAAAAATCAAAAAAATAAAAAAATAAATATAATCGCCTATAAGATTTTTCTTATAGGCGATTATTGTAATGCTAATATTAATCGTAGCTAAAACCATTATACCTAATTAATAACCTAATATATATTACTACATAAATAAGCTATTTCACCAAACATAATAATCAGTCACTTGAATGTAAATCCACCAATAACAGCCATATTCATCCTGAAATGGACTAGAAATAACCACTAAAAAATACAGATACATTCGTAACATAGAACATATTACCCATAATTTAACCATACACAAAATAAAGAAAAAAGTATAGCTTACAAACGAATAATACACTCATATCGCCGACACCTATACATCTAAAATATTAAACATATAAATATCTTTGCTCGAAATATATAAGACCCACTTTTGAATTTCATATATTTTTTTGTTTAACTAATACTAACGTTACAATAGTATTATGTACAAAATAAAAAAATATATACAAAAAATAAAAATTTTTTAAAAATATATTTAGATAAAAATGAAATATATTTTATAATTAAATAATATAGTATAAAAATATAAAATAATATTAAAATATATTAAAAATAAAATTTATAAATTAATGAAAATAAAATATTTAATAATTATTATTTTAATATTTAAAATTAATAATAAAAAATTTATAAATATAAAATAATATTAAAATATATTAAGAATAAAATTTATAAATTAATGAGAATAAAAATATTTAATCATAAATATTTAAATATTTTAAACTAATAATTATAAAAAAAGTAAGAAACATTTTATTATAATTAGAAAAAATATAAAATATGATTATTTCAACTTCAGAAAATTATATAGCAAAATTGATATACATAAAATACTTCAACTAAGAGTCCGATAAATTTTATGAATCAATAATCCATTATAAGAAAATTTAAAACATGTCAATTAGAATAATGAATTACAATGTATGAAAAGAATAATAAACGATATTTTATAATATAAAAGTTGCAAAATTAAAAAAAGAAAGAAGCAAGGGAAATAAATGATTAAAGGGAAATGAGGTATTAGAATTAAAAAAACAAATAAAGTTACATAACGTAAAAATAAAAATAGATATCTTTTCATACTTTTCTACAAAATAAAACATAATAATGTAAAAATATGTAAATACAAAATAGAATAATAGAAAAAATTAGTATCTATAATTAAAAAAAAACAAATGCTAAAAAATGGAAATATAAAAAGCGAAAGTTTGAAGAGGTTTTTTGAAAAAATGAAAAATATTATAAAGCATTTTTATACCAAAATATTTTAAACGTAATAAATAGTGTAATATTATTTAAAAGAATATTATTTTTTTATTAAAACAAAATAATATTATCTATAAAAAAATATTTAAATCTATTATAAAAAAATTATTACTTAAGAAAATAATTAGATAAAGAATTTATAAAAAACTTAATAAATATTTTGGAAAAAATATAAAACTAATTAGACCACATTTTTATAATAATTATTTTTTACATTTAATAAGAAAATAAAAATTAATTTTTTTTAAATTTTACTATAATATTAATTATGTATAAAATAAAATTAAAATATTAAATAATTAAAAATAATAATAATAATTAGATAATTTAAAAATATTTTATTATGCTCAAAAATATATAGAATGGAAAATATGAAAAATAGAATTAAACAAATAAAAATTAATTATTCTATATAAATAATATTTTTAGAGATAAATTAATTAAATATTTAAATTTAATGTACAGTACTAAACAACTATATAAAAAAGAATCCTTTAAAAGGAAAATACAGATGGCTTTTGTAAAAAAGTCATAAAACATTAGTATACATAAAATTATAACTAAAATATGAAAAAAATTTTGAGAACACTAAAAAACATTTACAAGAGATAATGGTAAAATAGAAGTATAAATATTAGACAGATCCAAAAAATGATAGGTTTCTTTATATTAAAAGGAATAAATTATTATATTTTTAAAATTGTAAATAACAAGGGAATTAAAAGGTTTAAAAAGTTTAATTGTTTAAAAACTTTACAAGAATATTATTAACATAATATAAGGAACGAAAAATTAAATTTTATATATTATAAATATAATTAGAATATGCAGTGTAAAAATATGGAAAAATAAAAAGAATTTTAGAGTAACTTCTGTTCTAAAATATTTGTAGAAAAATGGTAAAAAAAGGAATATGATTTTTCTTGACATTTATAAAAATATAAAATAAAATATTCAATATCATAATTAAAGGAGATGGTAATAATTGTAATTCATTCTATTCAAAAATGGTTGCCTTTTGAAAAAATATTAGAAAACGGAATTATTAAATTAAAAAATAATTCATATATAATGATATTAAAAATAAAACCAATTAATTATAATTTAAAATCTAATTTAGAAAAAGAATCAATTTTAAATTCCTATAAATTATTTCTAAAATCATTTAATTTTAATATTCAAATAATTATTAAAAGTCAAAAACAAGATTTATCTAATCATATTATCAAAATAATTAATTCTCAAAAAAAAGAATCACAAATAATAAAAAATATTTCAAATAAATATTTAGAAAATATTGAAAAAATAAAATTAATTAGTAAATCGGATTCAAAACAATTTTTTATTATTATTAATCAACCACAAGAAAATAATAAAGAAGAGATTTGTATTGACCAATTAAATGAAAAATACTTAAAAATTAAAGAAGGGCTTCTAAGATGTGGAAATATTGTAACTAATGTAAATAATGAGAAAGAAACTAAAGAAATAATAAGAAATTATATATTTTTAAATGATGACGAAAATAGGATGTGATTATTATTAATAAAGGAAAAGAATTAATAAAAAAACAAAAAGATGAATTGAGCCCAAGTTATATTAATTTAAAAAATCCAAGATATATGGAGATTGATGGCAAGTATTGTTCATCATTATTAGTTGTTGATTATAGTAGAGAGCAAAGAGATTTAATTTTTAAACCATTAATTGATACTAATATTAATATAAATATGTCAATATTTTATGAAGAGCAAGATCCATATAAAGTTGTAAAAGACTTAACATATAATATTGGAAATACAGCTGTTGATTTAGAGGCAGGGAAAAATAAGCAGGATATTGACATTGTTGAATATACTCATGATGATGCAAAGTATATTAGGAAACAACTGCAAGTAAATGATGAGGCATTTTATTATATCTATGTTTACATAACTATATATAATGAAGATTTAAAAGATTTAAAAATTAATACAGATAAAATTATAAGTATTTTACAGAGTAGAGGAATAAAGGTAAGACAAGCCTATTTTAGGCAGGAGCAAGCTTTTTTTTCTACACTTCCATTAATGATAAATCACAAAGATGTAAAAGAAGCTACTAAAAAGAATATTTTAACAGAAGGTCTGGTCGCAACATATCCTTTTATTTCTTCATCTATCTGTGATACAAATGGAATTTTTATTGGAAAAAATATTTACAATAATTCACTAATTTTTGTTGATAGATATGATCAGGAAAAATATAAAAATGCTAATATGTGCGTATTTGGAACGAGTGGGGCAGGAAAATCTTATTATATTAAATTGAATATTTTGAGATATAGATTGTTTGGAATTGAACAATATGTTATTGATCCGGAAAGGGAATATACAGGACTTTGTAATAAACTAGAGGGAACGTTATTAAAGTTGGGACCGAATTCAGAAACATATATAAATGTTTTTGATATAAGAAAAGAAAGTATAGAGAAAGGAGAAAAAGGTTTTCTTGCAAATAAAATAATAAAATTAATTGGATTTTTTAATTTAGTTTTTGGAGAATTAGATGAAGAAGAAAAAGGTTTGATTGAAGAAAAAATTATTCAAACTTATGAAAAAAAGAATATTAATTTTGATGATAAAAGTTTATATAAAAATAATGAAAATAAAAAAATATTTAAAGAAACAATTGATATGCCAATTTTGGAAGATTTTTATAATATATTAGGAGAAGACGAAAAAACGAAAAAATATCAAATAAAATTATTACCATTTGTAAAAGGTTCACTAAACTTTTTTAATAAATTTACTAATGTGAAATTAAATAATAAATTAATTGTTGCAGATGTTTATGAGTTAGGCGAAGAAAATTTAAAATATGGAATGTATATTTTCACAGAATTATTTTGGGACAAGATTAAAGAAAATAGAAAAAATAAAAAGGCAATTTATTTAGATGAGATTTGGAGATTAATTGGAGTAACATCCAATAAAAATGTGGCTAGTTTTGTGTATAAAATATTTAAAACAATAAGAAAATACGGTGGAAGTGCTGTTGCAATAACTCAAGATATTTCGGATTTATTTAGCCTGGAAGAAGGAAATTTTGGAAAGAGTATTTTAAATAATACAAGCATAAAAAATTTCTTCTCTCTTGAGGAAGAAAATATAAAAGTATTAAAAAAATATACCAATATTTCAGAAAAAGAAGAAATTGACATAAAATCATTAAGAAGAGGCGAAACGCTTATGTTTGTTGGAGAAAATCATATTCTTGCAGAGGTAAAAAGTTTTAATTATGAAGATGACATAATTAATAATGAAGAAGAAAAAAATGAAAATTAAATATTATTATATTTTATAAAAATATATGATTTAAATTTTTTTATGAAATATTTATTAAATAATTTTTATTAAAATAAAAAAATAGAGGAGAAAGTTTATGAATAATTTAGAAGTTGAAAATCAAATAACAAATGATGTTTCTATTGAAAATAAACAGAGAAATTTTTTGCAGACAAATATAGGGAAAGCCGTTAATACTGGATTGAATATAGGTCTTAGGTATATTCTTCCGGATGTAATAGAAGACCAAGTTATAGAAATAAAAGATAGTTTTTTACAAAATGGATTTAAAGAGGGAATTCAAACAGCAATTGATTCAGCAATTAATTTTGGAAAAAGTGCACTAGGAATTGTAACTGGAAATTTTGAAAATGTACAACAAATGCAAACAGCAGTTAAATCTGGAGGAATAATAGATGGAATTTCAAATGTATTAAATTTTACTATTAATAAAGTAGTTAATAGTGGAAAGATTCCGTATGCCTTAGGTAGTGCAATCAAAACAGGAAAAAATGCTATATTAAATAATATAACAAAGAATATAGAAAGCGAGTTTGAAAATCAAGTAAATCAGATTGAAAAATTAAATAAATATACAAATAATTGGAAGGATTATTTTAACAATAAAGATTTTGATGGAATGCAGAGAGAGTATGATAAGATTAGAGGAAAAATGAAAGAAATTGCGCCAATAGAAAATACAATAAAAACAGCAAGAGTGGTAGAAAACTTACATAAATTAATAAAAAATAATGGAAAAAATTTCGACTTGACGAGTGAGGAATTAGAGCTTGCAAAAATGCTTTAAATTACTAAAAAAAACTAGATAAAATAGACTGTTTTGCTTGCAAAAAAAGTATTCTTTTAGTATAATACAAACATAGATATAACTTAGAAAAGAGGTAAATATATGGACTCAAAAGACACAGAATTAGAAGACAGAGATGGTAAAATAATAGAGAGAGACATCGAAGACGAAATGAAAACTGCATATATAGATTATGCAATGAGTGTTATTGTATCTAGAGCTTTACCAGATGTAAGAGATGGTTTAAAACCAGTTCATAGAAGAATTTTATATACTATGTATGAAGATGGTTTAACATCAGATAAGCCATATAGAAAATCAGCAACTACAGTCGGTGACGTTTTAGGTAGATATCATCCACATGGAGATTCATCTGTATATGATGCAATGGTTAGAATGGCTCAAACATTCTCACTTAGATACCCATTAATTGATGGACATGGAAACTTTGGTTCAATCGATGGTGATGGGGCAGCTGCTTATCGTTATACAGAAGCAAGAATGTCTAAAATTGCAGAGATTATGTTGACTGATATTGAAAAAAATACAGTGGATTTTATGCCTAACTTTGATGATAGACTTCAAGAGCCAACTGTATTGCCAGCAAAGATTCCAGCACTTTTAGTAAATGGTTCTTCAGGAATTGCTGTAGGTATGGCAACAAATATTCCACCACATAATTTAACAGAAGTTATAAATGGTATTATTAAAATTATTGATGATGACAATGTAACTGATGAACAATTAATGCAAATAATTAAAGGACCAGATTTTCCAACTGGAGGAATGATTCTTGGAAGAGAAGCAATCAAACAGGCATATACAACAGGAAAAGGAAAGATAACTGTAAGAGCTGAAGCTGAAATTGAAGAAATGAGTAATGGAAAACAAAAGATTATTGTAACATCATTACCATATCAGGTAAATAAGGCTAAATTGATTGAAAATATAGCAAACCTTGTAAAAGAAAAAAGAATTGAAGGAATATCAGAACTTAGAGATGAGTCTGATAGAGAAAATGCTGTAAGAATTCATATTGGACTTAAAAAGGATGCAAATGCAAGAGTTGTATTAAATCAGTTATATAAAAATACACAAATGCAAGATACATTTGGAGTAATAATGTTAGCTTTAGTTGATGGTCAACCTAGAATACTGACTTTAAGACAATGCTTAGATTACTACATAGACCATAGAAAAGGTGTTATATTACGTAGAACACAATTTGAACTTGATAAAGCATTAGCAAGAGCCCATATATTAGAAGGTTTAAAAATAGCATTAGATAATATTGATGAGGTAATTAATATAATAAGATCATCATATGATGATGCTAAAGAAAGATTAATGGAAAGATTTGGCCTTTCGGATATTCAAGCTCAAGCAATATTGGATATGAGATTAAAAACTTTATCTGGATTGCAGAGAGAAAAGATTGAGGAAGAGTACAATGAGTTAATGAAGTTAATTGCTCATTTAAGAGAAATATTAGGTAGCGAGAAACTTGTATTCGAAATCATCAAAGAAGAATTAACAGAAGTTAAAGAAAAATATGGTGATGAAAGATTAACAAAGATTGTTGCTGCTGAAGGTGAATTTAATGAGGAAGACCTTATAAAAGAAGAACAAATGGTAGTTGCATTAACTCACTTTGGTTACATAAAGAGAATGCCAATAGACACTTATAGAAGCCAAAAAAGAGGCGGAAAAGGTATTAGTGGTATTTCTACAAGGGAGGAAGATTTCGTTAAACAAATATTCACAACTTCTACTCATGATACAGTATTGTTCTTTAGCAATAAAGGAAAATTGTATAGATTAAGAGGATATGAAATTCCAGAAGCAGGTAGAACTGCTAAAGGAACTGCGATTGTAAACTTATTAAGTTTAGATGCAGGTGAAAAAATTTCTGCGGTAATACCAATTTCAGATTTTGAAGATAGCAAATATCTATTAATGGCTACGAAAAATGGATTGATAAAGAAAACTCCATTACAAGAGTATAATTCAAGTAGAAAGACTGGATTATTGGCAATAACGTTGAAAGATGATGATGAGCTAATAGATGTTAGGTTAACAGATGGTCAAGATAATGTTGTATTAGTTACTGAAAAAGGACTTTGTATAACATTTGATGAGAAAGACGTAAGACCAGTTGGAAGATCTGCACAAGGCGTACTAGGAATTCGTTTAGATGAGGATGACACTGTAATTGGAATGGAATCTATATTATCAAATAATAAAGGTGTTACATTGTTAGCAATTACTGAAAATGGTTTCGGAAAGAGAACAGAACTTGACGAATATAGAGTACAGAATAGAGGAGGAAGAGGTGTAATTACATACAAGATTACCCCTAAGACTGGAAATATAGTTGGAATAAGAATGGCAAAAGAAGACGATGATGTAATGTTAATTACAAACTCTGGAACTATTATAAGAATTAATGTTAAAGATGTAAGCATATTAGGAAGAGCAACACAAGGTGTAACATTAATGAGAACGAACGAAAATGAAAAGGTTGTAAGTATAGAAACTGTAGAACCAGAAGAATAAATAAAGTATAAATTAGGCTTTTCATGTTAGATTGAAATTTAACAAGGAGAGCTTAATTTTGTGTAAAAAAAGAATTACAAATTATATTTATTTATAACATGTAATTCTTTTTTAGATTATTTATTATTTTTCTCTAAATTATCTTTAGCAACTGCCATTAATAATTTTATTCTATTTGTCTGGTTTGCTTCACTTGCACCCGGGTCATAGTCTATTGGTGAAATATTAGCGTAAGGATATTTTTCTCTTATTGTTTTTATTACACCTTTTCCAACAACATGGTTTGGCAAACATGCGAAAGGCTGTACACATACTATGTTAGAAATTCCATGTTCTATGTATTCTACCATTTCTGCTGTTAGGAACCAACCTTCACCAGTCTGATTTCCAATCGAAAGAATATCTTTTACTTTGTCTTCTAGTTCCCAAATATCGCAAGGTTGTAAATAACCTTTTTTAGAATTTGCTAGAGCAATTCTTTCATCTTTCTCAAGAATGTCTATTAATTTTATTGCAAGTTTAAATATTTTGGCTTTATATTTATCTGTCTTTATAAGTGTGTTAAAAGTTATTTTGTGTGTTGCCATGAATTTTACAAATCCCATAAAATCTGGAAGTATAACTTCTGCACCTTCTTGTTCTAATTTTTCTGCTATGAAATTGTTGCCGAATGGATGATATTTTATTAAAACTTCACCAACTATTCCAACTTTTGGTTTCTTCATAGAAGTATCTAATTCAATTTTTTCAAAGTCGTTAACCATATCATAAATGCTTTTCTTAAATTCCGATAAAGAAGAGTGTACAACTAATTCTTTGCATTTTTGCATCCATTCATCATATAGTTTTTGCGTTTCACCTCTGTTTACCTCATAGACTCTATTTTTAGTAAGCATTTTTTGAAGTAAGTCTCCGTAAACAACGACCTTAAGAAGTTTTTCCAGCATGTCTGGAGTTATTTTAAATCCTGGCATCTTTTCCATTCCAACAACATTAAATGAGATAACAGGAATATTAGCAAATCCAGCATCTTTTAATGCTTTACGAATGAATCCTATGTAGTTTGTAGCTCTACATCCACCACCAGTTTGAGACATTATTAAAGCAGTTTTATTTAAATCATATTTTCCAGATTCAAGTGCCTCAATCATCTGTCCTGTAACTAATATTGATGGATAGCAAGCATCATTATTTACGTACTTTAATCCAGTTTCTACTGTATGTTGTGTACAGTTACGTAGTAGCTCAAGATTGTATCCGCAAGACCTTACGGCCGTTTCGATTAGCTCGAAATGTATTGGAGCCATTTGAGGGCATAGTATTGTATAGTCTTTCATATCTTTAGTAAACATAACTTTTTTTATGGTATAATCTGCGTCGCAATTTGTGCATACATTATCTTTTTCACGTTTGTTCATACTTGCAAGAAGTGAACGGATACGAATTCTAACTGCACCTAAATTATTTACTTCATCAATTTTTATTAATGTGTACATTTTATTATAACTTGACAATATTTCTTCAACCTGATCTGTTGTTACAGCATCTACGCCACAACCAAATGAGTTTAATTGCACAAGTTCTAAATTATCATGCTTTCCAACAAAATCAGCTGCTGAATATAGTCTTGCGTGGTATACCCATTGATTTACAACCCTTAATGGAGCTTTAGGTTCTGTTTGGTTTGCAATACTGTCTCCAGTAATAACGCCAAGCCCGAGGCTTGTAATTAATGTATCGATACCATGATTAATTTCTGGATCTACATGATATGGACGCCCAGCAAGAACAATACCTTTTAAATGATTTTTCTCTAAATATTCTACGGCCTTAGCACCTTCAGCATGTATATCTGCTCTGCAATGTTGATATTCTTCTTCTGCGAGTTTAGCAGCATTTAATAATTCTTTCTTTGTGAAATTGTACTTTTTAAATTCAGGCAAACCTAGAATTGTTTCTGCTAAAGTTTTTGCATCAAAAGGTAAGAATGGATTCAAAAAAGTAATATCCTTGTCTTTTAATTCTTCGACATTGTTTTTCAAAACCTCTGAATACGAAATTACAATAGGGCAGTTATAATGATTATCTGCTGATTTATATTCTTTTCTAGAATATGGTACACATGGATAAAATATCGTTTTTATTCCTTGTTTTACTAAACTAATTATATGACCATGTGATAATTTGGCCGGGTAACAAACAGATTCAGAAGGCATTGATTCCATACCTTTTTCGTATGTTTTTCTGTTACTTTTTTCAGAGATTATAACTCTAAATCCAAGGTTGGTTAAAAATGTAAACCAGAAAGGGTAATCTTCATACATATTTAAAACTCTAGGAATTCCTATAACACCACGAGGTGCATTTTTTTCCTCAAGAGGAGTGTAGTCAAAAATTCTCTTATACTTATATTTTACTAAGTTTGGTAATTTTTTATTTTCCGAAACGATTCCAGCTCCTTTTTCGCATCTATTACCAGAAATATGCTTTGTACCATTGCTAAATTTGTTTATTGTGAGTAGGCAGTGGTTTTCACAACCATTACAACGCACATGTGATGCTTCAACTTTTAAGTTATTTATAGCATCCAAGTTAGAGATAGTAGAGACATATTCCATATCTTTATTTGCTTCGTATTGTTCTTGAGCTAAAAGTGCAACACCATAAGCACCCATAAGCCCAGCAATGTCAGGTCTTACAACATTTTTTCCAACTAACAATTCAAATGCACGCAAAACAGCATCATTATAAAATGTTCCACCTTGAACTACAATATGAGAGCCTAAAACCTTCATATCTCTAATCTTCATAACTTTTTGAATGGCATTTTTTATTACAGAATAAGAAAGCCCTGCTGAAATATCTCCCACACTATAGCCTTCTTTTTGAGCCTGTTTAATTTTGGAATTCATGAATACAGTACATCTTGAACCTAAATCGACAGGATTTCTTGCGGAAATAGCAGAATTTACAAATTCGCTAATTGTTAGTCCAAGACTCTTTGCAAATGTTTCTATAAATGAACCACATCCAGAAGAACAAGCTTCATTTAGCATTATATTATCTATGGAGTTATTTTTCAGCTTAATATATTTCATGTCTTGACCGCCAATGTCTACTATACTAGTAACATTAGGCATAAACTTCTTAGCAGCTGTATAATGTGCAATTGTTTCAATTTCGTTCAAATCAACATTTAATGCTGTTTTAATAAGTGCTTCTCCGTAACCGGTAACACCACTGTATCTAATAGTTACTCCTTTAGGAAGTACTTTATATAATTCTTTTAGCATATTTGTTACACTTTTTAGAGGATTTCCTTCATTTCCTGCATATAAAGAGTACAACAAAGCGCCTTCTGTATCGGTTACAACGAGTTTGGTGGTTGTAGAGCCTGCATCAATACCTATAAAACAATCTCCTTTATAGGTTGATAAATCCCCCTTTTTTACAACATCTTTGCTGTGACGTGCTTTAAATTCATCGTATTCTGAATCTGTTACAAATAAAGGCTTTAGAGGATTTGTTGTAGAGTCATGTGAGTTTCTTAGAACTTGAATTTTTGCCATTAATTTCTGGGTAGAAATTGGAGTTGTTTCCAAAGAATCTAATGCTGCACCTTTTGCAACTAATAAATGTGCTTCATCTGGAACTATTATTTGCTCATCGGTCAAATGAAGCGTTTCTATGAATCTATTTCTTAACTCTGAAAGATAGTTAAGAGGGCCTCCTAAAAATGCAACATTTCCACGTATTGGTCTTCCGCATGCAAGTCCACTAATAGTCTGATTAACAACAGCTTGAAATATAGAAGCTGCAATATCTTCTCTTGCTGCACCTTCATTTATAAGTGGTTGAACATCAGTTTTAGCAAATACTCCACAACGTGAAGCTATTGGGTAGATAATTGAGTGTTTTTTTGCAAGTTCATTTAATCCAGAAGAATCAGTGTTTAACAATGATGCCATCTGGTCAATAAATGCACCAGTACCACCAGCACAAGTTCCGTTCATACGTTGTTCAATAGACTTTCCAAAATATATAATCTTAGCATCCTCACCACCAAGTTCAATTACGACATCAGTTTTTGGGATGTATTTTTCTACGGCTCTTTTACAAGCAACAACTTCTTGAATAAAAGGTACATTCAAAAATGTAGCTGCAGACATTGCGCCAGATCCTGTAAGAGCGATAGTAAATTCAGCATCAGGGTAACGATTGGCTAAATCATCTAAAACTGCACATACTGTATTTTTTGTATCTGAATTATGACGTTGGTAGCTTGTATAAATTGTGTTAAGATTATTATCCATAACGGCAATCTTTACTGTAGTAGATCCAACATCAAGTCCTACATGCAATAAATTGTTCATATTAAATCTCCTTATGTTTTAAATAAAAACTACCCTAATTTTATACGGAAAAGCGGATTTTGTCAAATGAAACTGACTAGCTGTCAGAAGATATAAAAACCCTACAAATAGCTTATTTGTAGGTTTTTTGTCGAAAAATGTAGGATTGTGTATTTTATGTGAAAAATTATTTTTTGGACAATTATAGGTTCTAATTAGAAAATTAAGAGAATAGACATGTTATCAAAGATAAAATTAGAGGAGGATTACATAATGAAAACAAATTTTAAAAAAATAGTGATAGTATTGGTGATTATCGCAATAATTGCAGGCGTAATAACATATTTTATAAATAAAAATAAAAAAACTGAATATGTAGAATATGAACCACAAGAAGAAATATCAGATGAACAAGAGCGTAAAACAATGATTTCACTATATTTTGTAAATAAAACTACAAGAAATGTAGAACCTGAAGCCAGAATGTTAGACGTAAAAACACTAATAAAAGACCCATACACTGTTATAATAAACATGTTGATAGATGGTCCAAAAAATGAAAATCACGACAAAGTAATACCAGAAGGAACAACATTAATAGGAACAAGTTTAGAAGGAGATACTCTAAAAATAAATTTTTCATCAGAATTTGTAGAAAATCATATTGGCGGAAAAGAAGAAGAACAAAAGACTATAGAATGCTTAGTAAATTCGCTTACAGAATTAACAGAAGTAAATTCTATAAAAATATTAATAAATGGAGAAGAGAATGCAAAATTTAAAGATGGAGAAATAGACTTTTCTCAAAACTTTATAAGAAATGAATAGAATAAAAACTCTTATATAATGAAAAATTATACAAGAGTTTTTATTTGAAGAAATTTATAAATTTACATATTGTGCATGCTTTTTGAGTGCAACAAAGAAAATTTTCTACGCAAAACAGTGAATTTAGAATATTATTTTGTGGCCTACAACATTTATTACAATATGGCTTACAACAAGGTTTATAGGAATAACAATTACAAGGAGGCTTTGGATTACACATAAACTTATTATAACTATTCATTTTTTACTTCCTCTATTTACATAATTTGATATTTAATATATAATATTAACGTATTAAAAATATGTGAATTCAACAAAAATGGAAAGTGGAAATTATGAATTTAAAAGAAAATGAGAGAATAGATGATTTGCAATATAAAGGATTAAAAATTATTCAGGATAAAACAGCATTTTGTTTTGGAATAGATAGTGTGTTATTATCAGACTTTGCAAAGGAAATAAAAAATAATAGTAAAGTTGCGGATTTAGGAACAGGAAACGGTATTGTTGGTCTTTTATTATGTAAAAAAACAAAGTTAAATCAAATTATAGGGGTTGAAATTCAAGAAGAAATTGCTGAAATGGCAGAAAGAAGTATTAAGTTAAATGATTTGGAAGAACAATTTAAAATTGTTAATGTTGACATAAATGATATTTTTAAGAAAAATGTACTGCAAAAAAATACATATGATGCGGTTGTAATGAATCCACCTTATAAAGAGGTGGGAAAGGGAAAAACAAACGAGAACTCTAGTAAATTAATAGCAAGACACGAAGTAAAGGCTACACTTTCCGACTTTATAAAGGTAGCAGCCGGATTGCTAAAAGATAAAGGAGAAGTATATGTAGTACATAAACCAGAACGAATTGTAGACATAATGCAAGAAATGAGAGCAAATAAAATAGAACCAAAAAAAATGAGATTAGTTTATCCATACGAAAATGAGACTCCATCTATTGTATTAATAAAAGGAGTAAAAGGCGGAAAAAAATTTTTTAGTGTAGACAAACCATTAGTAATATATCAAAATAACGGAGAGTATACACAAGATATAAAAAATATTTATATAAAAAATAATTAACAAAAATATTAAAATAAAATAATAATAAAATAGAAAATAAATTAATTTAAATAATAAAAAAGGAAGATAAATATGTTTGGAAAATTATATTTAATTGCAACACCAATTGGAAATTTAGGAGATATTACATATAGAGCTGTTGAAATATTAAAAAAAGTAGACATAATTGCTGCTGAAGACACGAGACACTCATTAAAATTATTAAATTATTTAGATATATCAAAACCGATGATTAGTTATCACAGACATAATGAAGATACTAAAACTGAAACATTAATAAATTTATTGAAAGATGGTAAAAATATAGGATTAATAACAGATGCGGGAACTCCAGGAATATCTGATCCTGGTGAAGAAGTAGTAAAGCAAGCAATAAAAGAAAACATAGAAATAATACCGATTCCTGGTGCATGTGCTCTAATAAATGCATTAATTGCATCTGGACTAAATACAAAAGAGTTTGCCTTTTATGGATTTTTGCCATTAGATAAAAAACTTAGAAATGAAAAAATGGAAGACATACAAAAACAAAATAAAACAATAATTTTTTATGAAGCTCCACATAGATTAGAAAAAACACTTGCAGAATTATTAGATAGATTTGGAAATATTGAAATTGTGATTGCAAAAGAACTTACTAAAATACATGAGAGTTTTATTAGAGGAAGAATAGAAGATATTTTGCCAACCTTAAAAGATGTAAAAGGGGAATATATAATTCTATTTGAGATGCATAGCAAAACAGAAAAACAAATTGAAGTAGAAACATTAAATCAAATGACATTGGAAGAACAGTATAAATATTATGAAAACCAAGGAATGAATAAAAAAGATATAATAAAAAGAATTGCGAAAAATAATAAAGTGCCAAAAGATGAAATATACAAAAAATTTATATAAAAAAGACGGGGCCAATAAACCTCGTATTTTTTATTTATTATTTATTATTTTTTTAAATTATCAGAAATATTTGATATATTTTGAGCACATTTTTCACAAACTAATTTTCCTTTGTAATCTACTACATTTTTAGTTCCTCCACAGAAAACGCAAGTCTCTTCGTATTTTTTTAATATTATAGAAGAACCTTCTACGTATATTTCTATAGGATCTTTCTCAGCAATTTTTAGCTTGTTACGTAGTTCTATAGGAATAACGATTCTTCCTAATTCATCTACACGTCTAACAATTCCAGTTGACTTCATGTCTATAATACCTCCTACAACAAAATTCGACATCAATCTACAATCATGATAACACATTCATATGTAAAAAACAAGTAAAATTTGGAAATTTCATGAAATAGTTTCAAAAATAAAGTAGAAATTGAAAAAATTTACTGCAAAATTTAGTAATTGTAATAAAAGTTTACTTATGAATAAAAATAATATAATGAATATTAAAGACTGGTTTGAATAAAATTAAATAGATGGAGGTACATATGCTAAATAAAATATGGCCATTTTTTATAATTATTTCATTTATATTTGCTTTATTAACTGGAAATATAAATAATTTTAATAATTCGATTTTTAATTCATGTACTCAAGCAGTGGATCTTATAATAAAATTATTTGGTACTATGTGTTTATGGAATGGATTGATGAAAATTGTACAAAAATCTTCATTAATTAATAAGCTTAGTAATATGATTAGCCCACTAATGAAATTTTTATTTCCAAAAATGAATAAAGGAGATAAGGAATATAAAGAAATTACAATAAATATAATTGCAAATCTTCTTGGAATCGGTAATGCGGCAACACCACTAGGCTTGCAAGCAATGAAAACTATGCAGGAAAAAAATCCTAATAAAGATACTATAACTGACTCAATGGCTATGTTCATAGTTTTAAATACGGCTTCTTTACAATTAATACCAACAACCGTTATTGCCGTAAGAGCATCAATGGGGTCGACAAATGCTGCTCAAATAATTCTACCAGTATGGATCGTTACAATGGTGGCAGATACGGCAGGAATAATTGCAAGTAAGCTTCTGATGAAAAAATTTTAAATGGTTGAAAAATAATTACAGCTTTTGCTATGTCAAACTTCATTTAAAACGCGGTTACATACAAAAAGTATGCGCCCTTGCCTTTAAAATTTGTTTCTCTTGCAAAAATTTAATTCTTTCGCAACCTAATTTATGTAAAGGAAATGTGATTTTAGTATGAAAATAGTTAATTATATATCAACAATTGCTGTTCCAGTTGTAATAATTATAATAGTTATTTATGGAATTGCAGATAAGAAAAAAGTATATGATATTTTTGTTGAAGGTGCTACAGAAGGAATGAGCATAGTTATTAAAATTTTTCCTACATTATTAGGAATATTTTTAGCTGTAGGAGTACTTAGGAGTTCAGGATTATTGGAAATAATTACAAGAGCAGTATCTGTTTTTACAAATAAAGTTGGATTTCCGAGTGAAGTAATGCCACTTGCAATGTTAAGACCAATATCTGGAAGTGCATCACTTGCTGTTGCAACAGACATAATGAAAACATATGGTGTTGACAGTAAAATTGGTTTAATTACATCTACAATAATGGGTTCAACAGAAACTACATTTTACACAATAGCAATATATACAGGAAGTATTGGAGTGAAGAAGATAAGGTTCGTATTAGTTGCAGCATTAATTGCCGATTTTATAGGAATGTTAACATCTGCAATAGTTTGGAACATTATACTTTAATCATTATTTGTGATATGTCTCATTATTTGCAATTTTGAATGCTCTATAAATTTGTTCTAATAAAAATATTCGTATTAATTGATGTGGAAATGTCATTTTTGAAAAACATAGTTTTTCATTGCAATAATTTAAGACTTGATTCGAAAGGCCAAGACTTCCACCAATAATAAATGTAATTGAACTATTACTAATCGATAAGTTTTCTATTTTTTGAGAAAGAGCAACAGAGTCGAGTTCTTTTCCCGTTAAATCTAATGCGATTACATAAGAATCTTTTTTTATATGAGAAATTATATTTTGCCCTTCTTTTTCTTTTATTTCCTGTTCTATTTTTTCACTAGCCTTTTCTGGAATTTTCTCATCTTGAAGCTCAGTAATGGTTAAATTGCAAAACCTAGATAATCTTTTAGAATATTCCAAAATTGCATCTCTAAAAAAACTTTCTTTAATTTTTCCGACACAAATAACATTAATATGTAACATAAATTTTTATATAGTCAAGGTGAATCGACTAAATCCTTTCTTTTAAGCAATATCTATAAGTCCACTTGGACCATCTCTTTTAGCAATTCCAACTTTTATATCATTTTCATCATGATGATTGCTAATAATTTCTTCAACAACAGTTTTGTAAGCAAGTTCTGGAAAGTTATTTTCCTTGCTTAAATGCCCAAGCATTACAGAACTTAGACCGGTTTTCATAAGTTTAGAAACCAAATCACCAGAATTATAGTTAGATAAATGCCCATCTGGACCGGCAATTCTTTGCTTTAATTGATATGGATATTTTGAATATTTCAAAATATCTGGGTCATAATTAGATTCCAATAATACAAAAGAACTCTTTGATAATTTATCAAAAATCTCTGGTGTAACATGACCTAAATCTGTTGCAATGCTGATTTTATTTTTTTTATGTAATATGTTAAAACCACATGGGTCAGCGGCATCATGAGGAATGCTAAAAGGCTGAAATGTTAAATCCTTTATTTCAAATTCTTTGTTAACACTAAACTTTTTTTGGTTTTCTTCTAAAATTTTTGCTTGCTGTTCTGGCATGGCATTCCAAGTATTTTCGTTTGCATAAACCGGAATATTATATTTTTTAGAAAGAGTTCCTAAACTCTTAACATGGTCAATATGCTCATGAGTAACAAGTATTGCATCAATATCAGTCACTTCAACGCCAATAAGAGAAAGTGCAGAAACAATTTTCTTAGCACTTTCTCCAGCGTCAACTAATATTTTTGAATTTTCAGTTTCTACAAATAAACTATTACCAGTACTTCCACTAAATAAACTACAAAATTTAAACATATTAATTCCTATTCTTCATTAACTCTTGTAATATTTGCTCCGAGTTTTCTAAATTTTTCTTCTATACATTCATAGCCTCTATCAATATGATCAAGGTTATATAAATCTGTTTCACCGTTTGCAATTATTCCAGCAATTATCAAGGCTGCGCCTGCTCTTAAATCTGATGCATAAACTGGCGCACCAGATAAGAAATCGACTCCTTCAAAAACAGCGCTTTTTCCTTGAGCCGTAATGTTTGCTCCCATTTTGTTTAATTCAGCTGTATATTGAAAACGAGATTCCCAAATGCTTTCATTAATAATACTTGTACCATCTGCAACAGATAACACAACACCCATTTGAGGTTGTAAATCAGTTGGAAAACCTGGATATGGTAATGTTTTTATCGTAGCCTTAGAAGGACGTGTATCACACCAAACATGAATTGAATCATCACCTTCTTCAACATTTCCACCTATTTCAAGTATTTTGGCAGTTAAACATTCTAAGTGCTTAGGAATACAATTATGAATAACAACATCACCTTTTGATGCGATTGCTGCAAGCATAAATGTTCCTGCTTCAATCTGATCTGGAACAATTGAATATGTTGCATTTCCATGTAATTTTTTTACACCAGTAACCTTAATAACGTCGGTTCCTGCACCGTGAATATCTGCCCCCATAGTATTTAGAAAGTTTGCAACATCAACAACATGAGGTTCTTTTGCTGCATTATCAATTGTTGTAATTCCCTCTGCAAGCACTGCTGCAAGCATAACATTAATAGTAGCTCCAACAGAAACTGTATCCATGTAAATTGATGTACCCACTAATCTATCTGCTTCTGCAATAATCTTACCTTGAGCAACTGTTGTATTTGCTCCAAGTGCCTCAAAACCTTTAATATGTTGGTCAATTGGACGGGCACCCAATTTACATCCGCCAGGAAGTCCAACTTCAGCTTTGCCACAACGGCTAAGAAGTGACCCTATTAGATAATAAGAAGCTCTGAACTTGCTTGTAATATCTAAAGGAGCCCTAGTTGAAGTTATTTTTCTTGTATCTACTTTTAATGAATTTTCTGTAAGCCATGTGATTTTTGCACCTAATTTCTCTAATATTGTGCATGAAAGCTTTACATCACTTATATTTGGTACATTTTCTAATGTACATTCTCCATCTATTAATAAAGTTGCAGGAATTATTGCAACTGCTGCATTTTTTGCTCCGCTTATATTTACATCGCCTTTAAGCCTTGTTGGTCCATTTATTACTAATTTCTCCAAAGTAAAATCCCCTTTCTAATGTGTATAACCTAATAAACTACCTATATATATAACATAAAAAAGAAATATTTACAATAAAAATGTGTAAAAAAGATAAGTTAGCTGTTTGCCAACTTAACTTTGATATTTTCAAATAATTCTACGATTTTAAACTTAAAAGTTAGACTAGAATTATCATCAGAATTTGTTATTAAATCATATTCTTCATTAGACATATTATCTTGCAATAAATCTTTTGAATCATTTGGGACAATACCAGAAGATACATCTACAAAGCAAAGAGGAGGAAACATTACACACCACCAGTTTTGACCAGAAGCCGTTCCAATTTTTACTCTAAGGGCATCATAAATACCAGAAGGAAGAGAGACGTCTCCATAGTGTTTAGTTGGAAAATCGTACTGACCAATTTCCACAGTAACAGGGTAATTATAATTATTATCATAAACAACTTTTTGAGCAATTTCTCTAAAGTTGTCAAGATGCTCAGAAGCAATATTCATCGCATCTTCCTTTGAAGAAGCATCGGCGCAGATAGAATTCATATATTCTAATAATGCATCTCTAACTTTATACTTTAAATTTTGATCCTCTACAGAGTCGCTATTTGCTATAACGTGAAGTCTAAATACTCCATCTGCAATATCGGAAGAAACGGCATTAACGTATGAAATTGCAGAAAATAATGTAAAAATAGTGAAAAGTAAAATAAGAATTATAGCTCTAAAAATTTTTTCTTTACAAAACATAAATAAATCACCTCTAAAAATTTTATACTAAATTATTAATAAAATTATTTACTAAATTGCTAAAAAATATACAAAATTGGTAAATAAATATTTAAAATAAAATGTAACAATTATGTAATAAAACTGCAAAAATTCTACAAAACAAAAAATGAAAACTCGATAAATAAGGCGAAAAATAGATGCTTTGTCGAATTATGACACACGAAACATTTGTAATAATATTGACACAAATATGCAAAAATGTTAAAATTTACCATAGATAGAAAAATAAAAGTGGAGGTAAATATGGCTGATATTAATAAAAATTTAAAGTCAATTTGTAGTTTCTATGCAAGTGAGTGGCACCTAGTCACAATGTTACTACCAAACCTAGACCAAAAAATTAATAAAGGAGTTAAAGTTACCACAATTCTAGAAAAGGATTTAACAAAAGAAATGGAAACATTATTAACAAAATTACATTTAGATGATAAAAAAGAAATAATAAATATTGGATGGCAAAAAAGTAATTTAGAAGACATAAAGCAAGCAGTACAAAACAATGATTGTATTATAATAAATGGAACAAAAGAATTTATAGAAAAAGCAAGAGAAGAAATAGAAAATAATTTATTAGAAAATAAAATTATAGAAATAATAGATTGTTATGATATTGAAGATTGCAAATATGGAATTAAAGATATATTAGACAAACATGATAAAATATTAAATACTTCTGGAGAGAAAAATAAAGAAGAATATATTACAACAATAAAAGTTGCAAATTAGTTTTTACTAAAAAAATAATGTTGAACTGTTGAATTAAAGGTGAAATTTTACTAAAATAATTGACTATTTTCCAATATTAGTATAATATAAGGTTGCAATCAATATTTTGATTCGAAAGGAGAAATAACATGGACGAAAAATATATGGCAGCAGAGGAAGTTCTAAAAAAATATGGACAAGAACATCTTTTGAGTCAGTATGAAAAACTAAGTGAGGAGAATAAGTCAAAATTATTAGATGAAATATTAACATTAGACTTTAATCAAATTGAGGAATTATACAAAAGAATAAATCAAACAGTAGACTTTGCAAATTCTAAAATTGAACCAATTGGATATACAGATAAGAGTGCAATGTCTGATAATGAATTAAAACATTATGAAGAAATTGGATTAAAAGCAATAAAAGAAGGAAAACTTGCAGCAGTTACAATGGCTGGTGGTCAAGGTACTAGATTAGGACATAATGGACCAAAAGGTACATATGATATCGGATTAGATTCGCATAAACCTATATTTGAAATTTTATGTGATACATTAAAAACTGCAGAAAAAAAATATGGAGTTTTTGTTACTTGGTACATAATGACAAGTAAAGAAAACAATGATGCAACAGTTAAGTTCTTTGAAGACCATGACTATTTTGGATATCCAAAGGATAAAGTTGTGTTCTTTAAGCAAGGACAATTACCAATGATTGATACAAAGGGAAAAGTATTAATAGGTGAAGATGGTTTAATAAAACAAGCAGCAGATGGACATGGTGGAATATTCCTATCAATGAAGAAAAATGGAATAATATACGATATGAAGTCAAGAGGAATTGAATGGGCTTTTATCGGTGGTGTTGATAATGTTTTAGTAAATATGGTAGATCCAGTACTATTAGGCTTAGCAATAGATAAAAAAGTTCTAGCAGCAGGAAAGAGTGTTGTAAAAGCTGGACCTCATGAGAAAGTTGGAGTATTCTGCAAGAGAAATGGAAAACCAAGTGTTGTAGAATATAGCGAAATATCAGAAGAAATGGCAGAAGCAACAAACGAAAATGGCGGACTAATATATGGAGAATCTCATATATTATGTAATTTATTTAGCGTAAAAGCTATAGAAGAAATAAGCAAAAATACATTACCATATCATAGTGCATTTAAAAAGGCTAAGTATTTAGATAAAGATGGAAACTTAATAACAAGTGATAAACCAAATGCATATAAATTTGAAGCATTCTTATTTGATGCGTTTGAATCACTAGATGATATGGCCATTTTAAGAGTAAAAAGGGAAGAGGAATTTGCACCAGTTAAGAATGCAGAAGGTGTAGATAGCCCTGAAACAGCTAGAAAATTATACAAAGAATTTCATAAAATAAAATAATTGTATAATTAAAATATAGGAGTTTGAATTTTTTGTTATACAAAAGGTTCAAGCTTCTTTTGCTTAAATATAAAAAAGTGTTTTTAAGAAAGGAATTTTTTATGAGTTATTTAGAAAAATATAATGAATGGTTAAATGATCCAGCAATTGATGAAGAAACAAAGAAAGAATTAAGAAGTATTAAAGATGATGAGTCTGAAATTCAAGACAGATTTTATAAAGACTTAGAGTTTGGAACAGCAGGATTAAGAGGAGTAATAGGAAATGGTAGCAACAGAATGAATAAATATACTGTAACTAAAGCTACACAAGGACTTGCAAACTACATAAAAATGCATAACCCAGAGAATAAAGGTGTTGCAATTTCTTATGATTCAAGACATATGTCTAAAGAATTTAGTGAATTTACAGCATTATGCTTAAATGCAAATGGAATAAAAACATATGTATTCGAAAGTTTAAGACCAGTTCCAGAGCTATCTTTTGCAGTAAGACAATTGAAATGTATAGCAGGGGTCATGATTACAGCAAGTCATAATCCTCCAAAGTACAACGGATATAAGGTTTACTGGGAAGATGGAGCACAAATCGTTGCACCACATGATAAAGGAATTATAACAGAAGTAAACAACATAAAAGAATTTTCTGAGATAAAAACAATGTCAAAAGAAGAGGCTGAAAAAGCTGATTTATATCATGTGATTGGAAAAGACATAGATGATGAGTATATAAAAACTTTAAAGAATTTAGTACTTAATCTAGATACAATAAAGAGAGTTCAAAAAGATGTAAAAATAGTATATACGCCACTACACGGAGCTGGAAATATGCCAGTACAAAGAATACTAAAAGAAATAGGATTTGAAAATGTATATGTTGTACCAGAGCAAGAAAAACCAAATGGAGATTTCCCAACAGTAAGCTATCCAAATCCAGAAGATGCAAATGCATTCAAGTTAGCACTAGAATTGGCAGAAAAAGTTGATGCAGATGTTGTACTTGCAAATGACCCAGATGCAGATAGATTAGGTGTATATGCAAAAGACTCGAAAACAGGAGAATATCATTCATTTACAGGGAATATGTCTGGACTTCTAATTGCCGAATACGAATTATCTCAAAAGAAAGAAAGAAGAGAAATTCCAGCAAATGGTGCATTAATTAAAACAATAGTATCATCAAACTTAGCCGATGCAATAGCAAAAGAGTATAATCTAAAATTAATAGAAGTTTTAACAGGATTCAAATACATTGGTGAGCAAATGAGATTGTTTGAACAAAGTCATGAATACACATACATGTTTGGATTCGAAGAAAGCTACGGATGCCTAATTGGAACTCATGCAAGAGATAAAGATGGAATCGCAGCAGTAATGGCATTATGCGAAGCAGCAGCTTATTATAAAGAAAAAGGCTACACATTATGGGATCAAATGATAAACATATATAAGAAATATGGATTCTACAAAGAACTTACAATATCAATTACAAGAGAAGGTGTAACTGGTGCAGAAGAAATTAAACAAATGATGGAAAAAATGAGAGACAATCCAGCTACAACACTTGGAAAATATAAGGTAATTGAATTTAGAGATTATAAGAAAGACATTATAAAGAATAATGCAACAGGAGAAATAACAAAAACAGGATTACCAAATTCAAATGTTTTATATTATGGACTTGAAAACGATGCTTGGTGTTGCGTACGTCCTTCTGGAACAGAGCCAAAGATTAAATTCTATATGGGTGTAAAAGGAAAAACAGAGGAAGAAGCAGAACAAGAATTAAAAGAACTAACAAAAATAATGGAAGAACAAGCAAAAATGTAAGCAAATATAACTAAAAATAACAACAGAGATAATTTTTATTTTTATAAAAATTATCTCTGATTTTATTTAATCTGTTTAATTAGATTGTTTTCGTTGAGTTGTATCTTTCCATCCGTCTATATTATTTCTTTTTATTGCACCCATGATATTGGCTTTTACATGTGGATTTTTTATAGATAATGTAACAATTAAATTCTTAACATATTCTCTTGTTGAATGACCATCCATAGGGCAAACTTTAGGCATTATTTGTTTGCCATTTTTCTTAACGTATCGTTTTGTTTCTTTTTCAGACGCATAAATTAATGGCCTAATTAAAGTAATTCCAGACCTATCCATATAACTTACAGGAGAAAAAGTAGAAATACTTCCTGCAAAAAGCAAATTCATCAAAAAAGTTTCCAAAACATCATCTAAATTATGACCTAATGCAATCTTGTTGCAATGTTCACGTTTTGCAGCAGTGTTAAGAATACCCCTACGCAAATTAGCACATAGAGAACATGGATTTTGTTCTTGTCTGTCCTCAAAAACAATCTTGCTAATATCGTATTTCTCCTCAAAGAAAGGTACCCCTAAGTCATCACATGTTTTCTTTAAAAATTCAGAATCGAAATATTCAAAGCCAGGATTTACACTTATAGCAATTAATTCAAATTTCTTGGGATAAAAGTACTGTAAGCTTTTTAGCCCATTTAACATCGTAATAGAATCCTTTCCACCAGACAATGCAACGGCAATTTTATCTCCATCCTCAATCATATCATAATCTTCAATTGCTCTTCTCATATAACTTAAAATATGTTTCATATATTTACATAATTACCAAATTGATAAAATTAATTGGCAAAATCCTTTCATAAAACTAAAAATAATTATAGCACAAAATTTACATGGAATAAAGAGTAAATAAAAAAGAAGCATCAACTACATAGTTGGCTTCTTCAATGTTTAATAATAATGAATAAAAAGTAAATTAAGACTACATATAATCTCTTTTCCCATAGTACATATGAGAAATATAAACTGTATGGTTTGCTTCGCTTACTAAATATAATATTACATAATTATTTACTACAATTCTTCTAAAATTATTATGGCTATTGTTAGTTGTATCAATTCGCATATATAAATAAGGTTCTTCAGATAAATGCATTATTGACGTCTTTATTTTTTTCATTAATTTTTTTGCTGCTTCTGTTGACGCTAAATTTTGTGAGATATATTCATAGATTTCAAGTATTTCATTTTTACAGTCATCAGTGAATTCTAGATTGTATTTAAAATCCATATTTTTCTTCTAATTCTCTAAATACTGTAGTAGCCTTAACTGTTTTTCCATCTTTTATTTGTTGTTCTGCTTTTTCAAGTTTTTTACTTAGTTCATTATCTTTTAACTTTCTTTTATACTCCGAGATACTCATTATAATAACATCGTTTTTGGAATTTTTAGTTAATACAATATCACCATATTTATTTAATGCATTTTCAAGTTCTTGAATATTAATGGTTTGTTGCATAATATCACCCCACTTTGTATAAGAATATTATACCATAGATATTAAGAGAATAAAACAATTTTTAAAAATTTATATAATAGAATAAAGAGAAAAATAATTGACATACCTATTCCAAAATGCTATTATATTAACTAGAAATGTATCAGTAGCTCAGTTGGATAGAGCAGCAGTTTCCTAAACTGTGTGTCGGGGGTTCAATTCCCTTCTGGTACACCATTTTTTTTATAAATTTTTAATTGGAGTAAATAGTGGAAGAAGTTTTTATGAAGGAAGCCCTAAAAGAAGCTAGAAAAGCCTATAAAAAGGACGAGGTTCCGGTGGGGGCGGTTATTGTAAAAGACGGTGAAATAATAGCTAGGGCACACAATGTAAAAGAACAGAAAAAAGATACAACAAAACATGCTGAAATTATTGCGATTCAAAAGGCTAGTAAAAAACTAGAGTCTTGGAGACTAGAAAATTGTACAATGTATGTTACTTTAGAACCATGTGCAATGTGTACGGGAGCAATGATTCAGGCAAGATTGAAAAAGGTTGTTATTGGAACCATGGATGAGAAAACCGGTGCATGTGGTTCTGTATTAAATTTACTCGAAGATTATAAATTTAACCATGTTGTAGAAATTGAAAAAGGTGTTATGGAAACAGAATGCAAAAAAATATTACAACAGTTTTTTAAAGAATTAAGAGAAAAAAAGAAAAAATAATGGATTCAATTTATTTTGAATCCATTATAATAGTTACAGGGCCGTCATTTAAAAGATCAACTTTCATGTCTGCACCAAATATTCCAGTTTCAACTACTGGAATTATTTTTTTACATTCAGAAACAAAATATTCGTATAAAGGTATAGCAACATCTGGCTTGGCAGCTTCTACAAAAGATGGTCTGTTTCCTTCCTTGCAATTTGCATATAATGTAAATTGAGAAACGATTAAAAGTTCTCCATTAACATCTTTTAAAGATAAATTCATTTTATCATTTTCATCAGAAAAAATTCTTAAATTTGTTACTTTTTTCACCAAGTAATCCACATCTTGTTCACTATCTGTGGATTGTATGCCAAGTAAAACTAAAAAACCGTTATTTATTTTTCCATTAACAGTTCCATTTATAGTAACACTTGCGTGTTTTACACGTTGAACAACCACTCTCATACATAATCCTCCCAAATTTGTAATAAATATAATATAAAATAAAACAAAAAGCAACAGCTATAATAAAATTGGACATAATGTTAGTTCACAAAATTTTTACGAAAATAATTTGACTTTTTCTATTGTTTTGATATAATTAGTAGGTACAATAGGAGACGTATCGAAGTGGTCATAACGAGGCTGACTCGAAATCAGTTAGCCGGGCAACCGGCCCGTGGGTTCGAATCCCACCGTCTCCGCCAAATAAAGCGTGGGGGAAAAAATGAATACCAGTATGAAGGATAGAATAAAAATGAGTATAGCAATCAGTGTACTTCTGGTTGTAATAATTGTTGTAATACTGATTATTATTCAATATCAAATTGAGGGTGAAAAGAATATGCCGTATCAGTTATCTAAGATAACCATAATAAGCACGGCAGAAGGAGAACAAAATACAGAGAATCCAGAAGAAAACTCAAAATGGAATTTGTCAGTAAATCAAAATAATGATGTTTATTTCTTTATAGATAAAAATACAGATAAAGATGAACTTTTAGACAGTGTTACAATCGATAACATCAATGTTACAAAACAGCCTGCTAAGGGTGTTGTAAAAGTTTTTATGCCAAATAGCTTAGAAGGCAGAGCTTTTACATATGATGCGTCATATTTAGTAGAAAATGGATTGGTATACAAAGGTGGAAAAATGAGTAACCCTAAAACATTAGAAATTTGTAATCAGGGTGGTTCAGCCGTAATCAGATTTGCAAACACAAATGTAGGAAATTTTGTTTCAAATGATGATACAGAAGTACAACACAATGGTACTTTGCTTACTAAAATAGGCACTACGGAAGACGAAACTAAATTTCAAGTGAATTTCGATTTTATAATTCAAGCAAATAAAATAAAATATAAAACAAATATCACATTAAGTTTGCCATGTGAAAATCTCTTAACAGAAGGTACAAGCAACAAAGAAATAACAGACATGAGTGGAATTGTTTTTAAAAGAATAAAATAGCAAATTTTTACTTGCTAAACTAAACAAAATAGTATATAATGCAAAAGGTATGAGATATAACTTTTGTATGGAGAGTATCTTGATAAAGAACTGTGAACCTTGTCAGGTCCGGAAGGAAGCAGCAATAAGCAGACCTCTTTATGTAGGGTGCTTTCCATAGAGAAGTTAAAAATCTCATACCTTTTAACCAATATAATAAAATTATGGAGGTAAAAAAATTGGAATATACAGCGTTATATAGAAAATTTAGACCTTTAAAATTTGACGAAATAGTTGGGCAAGAACATATTGTAAGAACATTGAAAAATGAGCTTATTAATGATAGGGTTGGACATGCTTATTTATTTAATGGAGGTAGAGGAACAGGAAAGACTTCTGCTGCCAAAATTTTAGCAAGAGCCGTAAACTGTTTAAACCCTAAGGATGGAGAGCCTTGCAACGAGTGTGCAGTTTGTAAAGCAGCACTCGAAGGTTCACTTACAGATATAGTAGAAATGGATGCTGCATCTAACAATAGTGTTGAAGATGTTAGAGCCATTAGAGACGAAGTAAATTTCTTACCAACAGTCGCAAAATATAGGGTATATATTATAGATGAAGTTCATATGCTTTCTACGGGAGCTTTCAATGCATTACTTAAAACTTTGGAAGAGCCACCAGCACATGTAAAGTTTATTTTGGCTACAACGGAACCACAAAAATTGCCAGCAACAATATTATCAAGATGCCAAAGATTTGATTTTAAGAAAATATCAAATGACAACATAGAAAAAAGATTGAATTTTGTATGTGAGCAAAGCAATATAGATATTACTCCAGAAGCAAAAAAGCTAATAGCAATATTAGCAGAAGGTGCAATGAGAGATGCTCTTAGCATATTAGAAAGATGTATGCAAGAAGAAGGAAAAATAACCGAAGATTTAGTAAAAGAATTGGTTGGAATTCCAAAAACAGAAAGTGTAAATAAAATTACAAAAAGTATTTTGCAAAAAAATACTGAAGATGCACTTGGCACAATAAACGAGATTATTACAGAAGGAAAAGACATAAGTAATTTCTTATGGGAAATAATAAAATATGTAAAAGATATTCTTGTGTTTAAAACAAACACTAAGCTTGAAATTTACAGTGAAGCTGAAAAAAATCAAATTAAAGAATTAGCAGATAGCACGACGAAAGAAAGATTAATTTCTATGATATATGAATTATCAAATTTGCAAAACGATATGAAGTGGTCATCACAGAAATTGATAATGTTTCAAGTCACAATAATAAAGCTGTGCAACGAAGTTAGCACGAGTAGTACAGTAAGTTCCGGAGATTCAGGAGCAAGCTCGAAAGAGGTTGAAGATTTAAAATACAAAATAAATAGATTAGAAAAACAAATTACACAATTACAAAATGCACCACGTGCAGTAGCTTCAAGTTCTACGAGTCAAGAAAGCAAGACTCAATATGCTATAAAACCAGAGGTAAAAAAATCAACAAGTATTAAGTTAGGCGATAAGGTACAAAACTGGCCAAAAATAATAGATAATATCAAACAAGAAGGCAGAATATCATTATCATCAATATTAATGACATCTTCCGCAAATGAAATAAACGACATGACAGTCGGAATTAATTTCGAAAATGGACTAACACCATTTAGAAAAGATATTCTTGAAAAGCCAGAAAACATGAGTGAGATTGTAAAGCAAGTATCAATGGAACTTGGGAAGCCAATGAGAGTTGTACTTGTAGATAATAATGAAGAAATAGTGTCTAAAACAGATACTTTCAGCGATATATCGAATGGATTGGATATACCGATTAATATAATTGATTAATAGGAGAAAGTTTGAAAAATAATTACAATTTTCCAAACTAAGAAAGGAAGGATTAAAATGTCAAAAAGAGGTGGATTCCCAGGAATGGGTGGATTTGGAGGAATGAATCTAAATCAATTAATGAAAGAAGCAAAGAAAATGCAATCAGATGTTGAAAAATCACAAGAAGAATTAGCTGCAAAAGAATTCGAGGCATCTGCAGGCGGAGAAGCCGTAAAAGTAAAGGTTTCTGGAAGCAAACAAATAAAAGAAATAAAAATAAAACCAGAGGTATTAGACCCAGATGATGTAGAAATGTTAGAAGATTTAATTGCAACATGTATAAATAATGCATTGAAACAAGTAGACGACGCACAAGCCGCATCACTTGGAAAATACAACATACCAGGATTAATGTAAAATAACAGGAGAAACATATGTCATACTATTCACCATCAATAGAAAAGCTAATAGAAAGTTTTGAAAAACTTCCTAGCATAGGAAACAAAACTGCGGCAAGGCTTGCGTTTTATATATTAGATGCTAGCGAAGAAGAAACAAACGAATTTATAGAAAGCATACAAAATGCAAAGAAAAACTTAAAATATTGTTCACAATGCTACAACATAACAGATACAGATCCTTGCCCAATATGTGCAAACACAGGAAGAGACCACTCTTTAATTTGTGTTGTAGAAGATGTAAGAGATGTTGTGGCAATGGAAAAAACACACGAATTTAAGGGAGTATATCATGTACTACATGGGTCAATATCTCCGATGAATGGCGTTGGACCAGATGACATAAAAGTAAAAGAGCTTCTTGCACGTTTGATGGATGGTAGTGTAAAAGAAGTAATACTCGCAACAAACCCAAGGGTTGAAGGCGAGGCAACCGCAATGTATTTATCAAAACTGATAAAGCCATTGGGAATAAAAGTAACGAGAATAGCACACGGAGTTCCAGTTGGTGGAGACTTAGAATATACTGATGAAGTAACATTAAGTAGAGCGCTGGAAGGAAGAGTGCAATTATAATAAAAAGAGGCAGGGACATTGTAGTACATATATACAATGTTCCTGCCTTAAATCATATAGCTTAAAGATTAATGCGACTGAAGATTAGACTTAGTTCTTCTTCACCTAGTTCATGTTTTTCAATTAATTCTTGTGCAATTTGCTCCAAAATGTCTTTGTTCTTTATTAAAACGTCTTTTGCTCGTTCTTCGGCATCATTTAATATTTTTTGAATTTCACAACTTGCTTTGTAAGCTATGTCGTTTCCATACATTAGAATATTAATTTTTCCTGTTTGAGATGCATCATCATATTCCATAAAGGAAAGAGGACCAATCATATCAGACATTCCAAATAAGAGAACCATATTTCGGGCTTTTGCACTTGCATGAAATAAATCATCACTCGCACCTGGATAATGAGTACCAAATTTCAATTCTTCAGCAACATATCCACCTAAGTCACATGCGATACTATTTTTCATTTCTTTCGTGTCATCAGTAAATTCTAATCTCAAATTACGAGTTTCTCCAGCTGAACCTGTTGGACCATCGAATTTTACTGTTGGAAAAATTTTAACGTTGTCTACTTGAACATTTTTTAGTAAGAAATGACATACAACCGCATGACCTGCTTCATGATAGGCAGCTGTTTCAATCTCAGATTTTGAAAGGCTGCGAGTGATTTCGGAAGAATCTACATTCGTATTCTTTTTATTAGAATTCGAGTTTTTATGCCGTTTTACTATAAAGGAAACAATAATAAAAGCAACAATAAACCAAAAAGAAAAAATTGAAATCATAGTCAAATTTTCTAAAGCCATACTTAGCCTCCTGTTTGTATTTCAGAGGCATTAACACCTCTGAAAAGTTTTTCAAAGGTATTAAAATTTTTAATACTTTTTTATTATAACATATTTACATAAAATAGTCAAAAATAAAAATCATGGCAATTTTATCAATTATTACAATTTTATAATAATCGATGAAATTGCCATAACAATTAACATATGTGTAAAATTATTTTGCCTGTAGTATTGTCTTACAAATATCCATTGTTGAATTTTTCTTTGCTAGTAATTCTGTATTTTTTCTCATTCGATTTAATTTATTTTCATCATTTAAAAGTTCTGTTATAATTTCATCACAATTTTCTTTTGGTTTTAGCCAAATTCCAACTCCAGCATTTTCTAAGAATTGTGCATTTTCCTCTTCTTGACCAGGAATAGGGTTAATTAAAACCATTGGAAGTCCAGAAGCCAAGCTTTCTGTAGATGTTAAGCCACCTGGTTTTGTAACTACTATGTCGGATATGCTCATTAATTCAGGCACTTGTGTGGTGTATGGCAAAACTTTTACTATATCTTCGGCATGCAACTCTGAAACTAATTTTTCAAAAGCTTCTTTCATTTTTTCGTTTTTTCCAGAAATTGCAACAATTTGATGATTACTTGAATGAGTAATAAATGATTTTAATATTTTTATTGTTTGCTCACGTCCTAAACCAAATTCACCACCACCGAAAAATAGAATTACTTTTTTATCTAAATTAAGATTGAATGAATGCATAATTTCTTCTCTATTATAAGTTATCAAAAATCTCTTAGAAATTGGAATTCCAGTTGCAAATACTTTTTCAGCAGGAATGTTATCATTTATTAATTCTTGTCTCATTTTCTCGTGAGAAACAAAGAAGTAATCCACTTGTTCTTTTCCGACTAACCATTGCTCATGTGGAGCAAAATCTGTCATTATTGTGGCTAGCTTGCAATCTATTAAGGCCTTTCTCTTTAAATAGCTTACCATTTGGCTCCCAAATGGGTGAGTAGAAATTACTATGTCTGGCGAATATTCTCTTAGTAATTTTAGTAATTTTTTAGCCATTAGATTATTAGCAGTAGAGCTAATGTGTGCCATAGGTCCTCTATGCGAGTGGCTATAAACTTCGCCCCAAGCCCAAGGAAACTTCTTAGCCATTTCCTTATAAGCAATAGTAGTAATCTTATTAATTGGCTTATTTACATATAGCATGCAATCAACCAAACTTGTTTCATATCCTTCAAAATTCTCATCAATGCATTGTTTTATTGAATTAGCAGCAGATAAATGACCTCCACCAAATGATGCATAAAATATTAAAATTTTTTTCATTGTTTAAATTCCCCTTATCAATTTTTTTATAAAAATGTAAAATAAATTATAAACATTTTTATAAAGATTTTTTGCAATTTGATTTTATCATAATAAAACAAAAAACAAAAGTAAAATGCATAAAATTTGAAAAATTACCAATAATATAGCTAGAGTTACGACTAACTCAAATACCCTTTTTATTCTAATCATAATTTTTTAGTGAAACGATTACTATTTTATGAAAAAATTTCTTAAAATAGTAATTGTTTCAAAAATTAAAATGAAGGAGTAAGTATGAAAATTAAAAAGTTTTTTATTATACCAATTTTGCTTTTAATGGTTACAGGAGTGTATGTACTTATAAATTTATTGCCGAAAAATGTAGAAGCAGCAAGTGATTCATCGTCTACGTCAGACTTGCAATTAATGGCTAGGGCAATAAATGGAGAGGCAAGAGGTGAACCATATGAAGGACAAGTTGCCGTGGGAGCAGTTATATTAAATAGAGTAAAATCATCACAATTTCCAAACACAATAGCTGGAGTAATTTACGAGAAAGGTGCATTTACAGCAGTATCTGACGGACAGATAAATGTACCGATAAAAGAAGGTTCTACAGTTTTAAAAGCAGCAAGAGACGCTATGAATGGCTGGGACCCAACGGGTGGAGCAATATATTATTTTAATCCAAGCACAGCTACAAACAAGTGGATTTGGTCAAGACCACTTATTAAGACAATTGGAAAACATAGATTTTGTAAATAAGGAGGAAATTTAAGTGAGTAAAAAATTAAAAACCACAACATCGTATATAATAATAGGAATAATCTTTGCAGTTGTGATTGCAGGGGCAGCAATTTATTATGCCTATCAAGAAGGAAGAAAATACGTAACAGCATCGGAAAATGGTTACAATATGGCCTTTTTCGAGTTGGTAGACTATGTACAAAATGTAGAAACATACCTTGCAAAAGCTTTAATATCAACAACTCCAGAGCATGGAGCAGAAACATTAACTAATGTTTGGAGAGAAGCAAGCGTTGCACAAAGTTGTCTAGCACAATTACCAATAAACAGTAATGAATTGGAAAATACATCTAAATTTTTAAACCAAGTAAGTGATTACAGTTATTCACTTTCTAAAAAAGCAATCGGTGGAGAAAATTTATCACAAGAAGATTTAAACAATATTAAGCAATTGCACACTTATAGCCTAGATTTGGAAAATACATTAAATCAACTATCAACAGATTTAAATAGCGGAAGAATAAAGTGGAATGAGCTGAGAGATGAAGGAACAAAGGCGTTTGCGACACAAGTGAGTAGCATAACCAAGGACAGTTTCTCTAATCTTGAAGAAAATTTTCACGAATATGCAGGCTTAATATATGATGGAGCTTTTTCGGAGCACATTTCATCAGCAGAGAAAAAAGGCTTAACTGGTGAAGATATAGACGAAGAAAAGGCGAAAGAAATAGTAAATCAATTTTACGGAGCAGACAAAATAGACAATATAGAATCACATGGATATTCGGAAAATGCAGAAATTCCTTCATTTGATTTTAATGTAAAAATGAAAGAAAGTGATATCGATGCAACAATATCAGTGTCAAAAAAAGGAGGACATGTAATATTTGCAAACTACAACAGAGCTGTGAGTGCAGAAACATTAACACAAGAACGTGCAGACGAAATAGCAAAAGAATTTCTAAATAATCACGGATACTCAAACATGAAAGAAACATATTATTTAAAACAAAATGGAATTGTAACAATAAATTATGCATACACGCAAACAAATAGCAACAACGAGACGGTAACAATATATCCAGATTTAATAAAGGTAAAAGTTGCACTAGATGATGGAAGTGTACTAGGAATAGAAACCTCTGGATATTTGAATTCACACACAGAAAGAACATTTGAAACAAATATAATTTCAAAAGAAAAAGCAAAAGAAGTATTAAACAAAGACTTAGAAATTATGAGCGAAGGATTAGCACTAATTCCAACAAAATGGCATACAGAAGTATATTGCTGGGAATTTAAAGGCAAAGTAGAAGACAACGAATTTTTAGTATATATAAATGCACAAACCGGAAAAGAAGAAGACATACTATTAATAGTAAACACGCCAGACGGAACATTAACACATTGATCATTTTTTCCTCCGTCCCCAGAATGCTCCTGTATTTTAAATAAAAAATTACGCAAAATAGTAATGTAAAAATATAAATCATTAATAAATAGAGGAGGATTCTGCAATGACAAAAAGAAACATTATGACTGAAAATCTTAGAGAAGAAATAGCAAAAGAATTAGGTGTTGATGAGCAAGTAAAAAAAGACGGAGGTTGGGAAAACATACCTTCAAAAACTTGCGGAAACATGGTAACAAAAGCAATAGAAATAGCGAACAGAAATACAAAATAGCAAAATAAAAAAGTTCAAATTGTTAAATTTTTATCTAACAATTTGAACTTTTTTCATGCTTTTAGTAATTAAAAAAAGAAATATAAATAAATTATTCATCATAAGACTGCATTCTACTTTTTTATGTAATCAACTATATTTATATACTTTGCAAGTATGTTTGAGTAAACATCATAGTCTTTAATGAAATATCTTGTTCCATTTACTTTAAATATGGAATAAGGATAATCTATTGATGAAAAATTTGTGGTTGAGAATTGTGAGTTACTTAAGCGTATTAATTCTGACTTTAGTTTTTTTTGTTCACTGTGATTAAGCTTTTTTATAAATGAAAATTTTTGAAGATTTTTAGGATAAATGTCTGGGGGAGCATAGGAAAGTGTATAATAAATTGTACCATCTTTATATATTGAATAGTATGAATCAAGTACCATTTTATCCGAAATGATTTTATGTATTTGTTTTGAAACATACATTGTAGGTTCTTGAGAAAGATAAAATTTATCTTTAATTGTTCCATTAATTGTTTCATCTTTCATTAATATCAATATCTTGAATAATATCAATAAGACTATACATTCAATTATTGCGATAAATATTAAACTTAAAATTACAATTTTTTTTTTATTTTTCTTTTTCATATGATTAACTCCTTTTATTTTCTTAATTTTATTATAAATGAAGAAATTTGAATTAGCAAGTAAAGTTAAAAAAGAAATTATACTTTAATAAAGTAGCGAAATTTTCGACCAAAAGTAAAAAAGCTTCGACCAATAGGGACGTCCCTCTTTCGATGAAATACAGAATACTATCTTGATCTTCCCAGCTTTCAACACTTTGCTTTATTTTTCCACCAACGATAGTGTTAGTTGATCCACTTGCAGTCTCTATAACTACTTTGCAATCTTCATTTTCTGTGTCTTTGCAATATACAAAAATTGCAGGAGAATTTTTGCAGGTGATATTTACATTATTTAAAACAATTCTAACTTCGCCAACGATGTTATTCGCATTAACAGAAATTTGTCCATCAGTTAAAGTTCCAGAAAATTCATAAGTTCCGGCACTGTTTATATTGATGATATTAGAAATCTCTATGTTACTATTTGTAGCATCAGTGCTCGTGCCACCATTATCCATTTGACTTGATAAATAGACACTACTACTTGTATCTGTGCTAATTGTTTCACCGTTTACTGTAATTTTTGAGTCACTTAGTGAAATGACCGTGGTGCTTGATGCATATGCAAATGGAATACTTGATAATATGCATAGCAACACTAGAATTAAAATAATAAAAAACTTTTTCATACTTTCCTCCTTGTATTTTTTATTAATTTAAAAGAAGAACATTAAATGAATATTAAATGTAAATTGTTGCAAAAAAAATTCCTCTGGAATATAATAGTAAAAAATAATTGGAGGCCATTGTTACGGTAAAGTTACCTTAAGCCTCTCGAAAGGATTGTGATAAATTTTGAATAAAAATATAACTGTTGAAGAGATTTTAAAAGCCACAAATGGAACTCTTATATATGGGAATAAATTAGAAGAATGTGAGAGTTTTTCTAAGAATACAAAAGAAATTAAAGATGGAGACGTGTACATAGGCTTTAAAGGAGAGCGTTTTGATGGTGGAAAGTTTTATGAAGACGCTCTGAAAAATGGAGCAAAAGGAGCAATTATAAATAAAATTGATGGCTTAGAGATAAAGCGTTTAGAAAATAAATTTGTTATTCAAGTAGATGATACTGTTGAAGCCGTAGGACAAATTGCAAAATTGAAGAGAGAAAAATACAACATCCCAGTAATTGCAATTACTGGAAGTGTTGGAAAAACAAGCACAAAGGATATCATATACAGTGTTGTTTCACAAAAATATAATGCGTTGAAAACGCAAGGAAATATGAATAATCATATAGGAATGCCAATGACAATTTTAGGATTAAGAGACCACGAGGCTCTTGTAGTAGAAATGGGAATGAACCATTTTGGCGAGCTTAGTAAATTGACAGCCATTGCAAAGCCGACTATTGCGGTTATTACAAATGTTGGTACAGCTCATATTGGAAATTTAGGTTCAAGAGAAAACATTTTAAAGGCTAAATTAGAAATACTTGAAGGTCTACAACAAGGCGGAACCGCTGTAATAAATAATGATAATGATTTATTACACAAATGGTATTTAGAAAATAAGCAATATCAAGTTGTTACATATGGAATAAATAATGATAGTTCGAATATGGCTGAAAATATAGAATATAATGAAACAGGTAGTAAATTTGTGTTAAAACCAGATGATGAGCAAATAGATGTACCTGTTGGAGGAGAAGCGTTTGTATACAATAGCTTGGCTGCTATTAGTGTGGGCAAATTATTAAACATTCCACTTGCTGAAATTAAAGAAGGAATAAAAAAGTTTGAGCTTAGCAAAATGAGACTGGATATTCAAAAAACAGAGCAAGGTTATATAATAATAAATGACTGTTATAATGCAAATTATGATTCGATGAAATCTGCAATCGAATATTTAAAAAACATAGAAGGAAAAAGAAAAATTGCCGTGTTAGGAGATATGCTTGAACTTGGAGAATACTCAAAGGAGTTACATGAAAAAGTTGGGCTCGAAGTCGCAAAAAATAAAATAGACATATTAATTACTGTTGGAAAAGAAGCTGAAAATATTGCAAGAATTGCAAAAGACAATGGAATAGAACATGTATACACTTTTGATAATAACAAGGATGCAACAGAAAAGTTGAAAAAAATAATAGCGGTTGACGATGTGGCACTTATAAAAGCATCAAATTCAATGAATTTTAAAGAAATTGTAGCAAGTTTACTACAACATTAAAAACGAGGAGAGAAAACTATGGAAAAAATAAAAGTTGGAGTAATATTTGGAGGACAATCTACAGAACATGATGTATCTGTTGTGTCTGGAAGCTCTGTAATAAAAAATTTAAACAAAGAAAAATATGAAATATATCCTATTTATATATCAAAAGATGGAGAATGGTTCCATTACATGAAACCAGTGCAAGACATTGAGATATTTGAAATAGGAGAGCAACCTAAAGAACTAGAGAAAATATCAAATGAGTTTGAAACGTTGAAGAAGCAAGATATAATATTTCCAGTTCTACATGGCTTGTATGGAGAAGACGGAACTATTCAAGGTTTATTAGAATTGCTAAAAGTTCCATATGTTGGATGTAAAGTACTAGCTTCTGGAATTTGCATGGATAAGGTATATGCAAAAATGATATTCGAAAAGGCAAATATAAATCAAGCAAAAGCAGTTGTTGTAAACACTAAGAATGGCTATACATATGTAGATGAAGAGCTAAATCATATTTCCACCACAATAGAGGAAATATGCAAAATTGTAAATGAGAAATTAAAATATCCAGTATTCGTAAAACCATCAAATTCTGGCTCGTCAGTAGGTGTAAGTAAAGCAGAAAATGATGAAGAACTAAAAAATAGTATACAAGAAGCAGCAAAATACGACAAAGAAATATTAATTGAACAAGGAATAAATGGAAAAGAGATTGAATGTGCTGTGCTTGGAATGGACGATGTAAAAGCAAGTTGTGTTGGTCAAATTTTATCAGCAGACGAATTTTATGATTACGATTCAAAATACAAAAATGCAGAGTCTAAGACAATAATTCCGGCAGACGTTTCAAAAGAAATTTCGGAAAAAATAAGAAAAACTGCAATAAAAGCGTTTAAAGCAGTTAAAGGAAGTGGCTTGGCAAGGGTCGATTTCTTTGTAGATAAAGAAACAGATGAAATTTACTTAAATGAAATAAACACAATGCCAGGTTTCACAAACATAAGCATGTATCCAAAATTGTGGGAAAATTGTGGATTAACATACTCAAAATTGCTAGATAGATTGATTGAACAAGAACTATAAAATTTGTTCTTGTTCAACTGGATTGGTGCTGAAAAGAAGGGAACAGAAAATGGAACTAATTGAAAGAATAAAAAATGATCTAAAAGAAAATTTAACTGAATACAGGTACATACATTCGTTAGGAGTAATGGAAATGGCAGAAGAGCTTGCTAAAGTATACAATGTGGATGTTGAGAGTGCCAGAATTGCAGGTTTACTTCATGATATAGCAAAGGAAATGACAAAAGAGGAAAGTTTAGAATATGTTGAAAAAAATAATATAGCAATTGATGAGGTGGAAAAAATTAATGTTTCATTATTGCATGGAAAAATAGGCGCACACATTGCAAAAACGCTATATGATGTAAGCGAGCAAATACAAAAAGCAATAGAATATCACACAGAAACAAGTCCGAACATGGACGAGCTAGCAAAAATAATATACGTGTCAGATAAAATAGAAAGAAACAGAAAATCGGAAAAATTTGATTTAGATGCTGAACGTGAACTTGCAAGAAAAGATTTAGATGGAGCTGTTTTGTTTATAATAGATGCAAGTATTGAAAAGTTAGTAAAAAAAGAAAAGCTAATGCATCCAACAATAGTCAAAACAAGAAATAAATTACTAATGGAAAGAATGTAAAATAATTTTGAAACAAATCAGAAACTTTTGTAAAAAAACTGTAATAAATGTTGCTAAAAACCTTTTAAACCTCAGCAAAGTATGATATAATGCAAACACCATGAGGCGGGGGGATATCAGATGATTTTCAAGGACTATTACAAAATACTAGGATTAGAAACAAATAAAGTTAGCGTAGAAGAAATAAAAATAGCATATAGAGAACAAGCAAAAAAATATCATCCAGACTTGAATGCTGGGGACAACAGATATGAAGAACGTTTAAAAGATATAAATGAAGCGTATAAGAATTTGTCTGATGCAAATACAAGAAGAAAATATGATAGAATGTGGTATTCTCGTATAGGAAGAAAAAAGAACAAAGCCACAAAACAACAAGAAGCAAAAAAGACAGCCACAAGAAGCGAGATTTTAAATGTGTTATTTGGCATAGACCGTAATAATGATGAAAAAGAACCAGCAAAACAAAGAAAATCAAAAGTACCAGTTCAAGGTGAAGACGTTGAAACCGAAATACCAATAACAATATATGAAGGTTTTTTTGGTCAAACCAAGAAAATTTCTTTACGTACAATTAATGGTAAAATGAAAAACTTTGAAATAAATATCCCTGCTGGAATCAGAAACGGAGAAAAAGTTAGATTAATAGGTCAAGGAAAACCCGGTGAAAATGGCGGAAAAAATGGAGATTTATTAATAAGAATAAATGTTGCAGAGGACAAACAATACAAATTAGTTGGCTCTGACATTTATACAGAGCTAAACATAAGCCCTTGGGAAGCAGTTTTAGGTGCAAAAGTAGAAGTTAACGCAATAGATGAAACCATTGGAGTTTATATACCACAAGGAATGGAGACAGGCGAAGAAATCTGTATAGAAAATAAAGGATATAAAGACAATAAAGGTGGAAGAGGAAAATTTATTATAAAAATAAAAATAATGATACCTAAGAACATAACCGAAAAAGAAAAGGAAATTTATAGGCAATTAAAGAAAGTTTCAAAATTTAATCCACGTGAAATATAAAACAGCACATAAAAAGGTAACATAAAAATATTGACATATTCTTGAAAACAAGTTATAATATAAGAGTATGCAGAAGAAAAAATATGGAAGAAGTTTCATATAGAAAGAGGTGTAATATATGGACCAAGTACAGGGAAAACATTTTAGTATAACAGATCCACAAAATGTAAACACAGTAATTTATCAAATTAATAAAACAGAAGGTTTGATGGAAGAAAATACACCAAAGTTTACATTGGAGAGGCTAAAATGTAGAGAAGAATTAGTAGGGCTAAATAAAAGAAAAACTTTTTTTGTTGATGCACCTAAAGATGAAGGAAACCAATTAATAATTCTATCTTTTGGACAAGATAGAGTTGTTGTTAACATGGGATTACTAAATAAAGATGAAGTTAAAATTTCGAAAAGACCTGTTCCTGTAAAGTTTAATACATTATATTCTGAACAAGAAACTGAATATAAAGATGTAAGATATACGCCAAACTTTCAAAGACCTATTACAATAATAGATCCTGAAACAACAGAAGAAGTAAAACCAGTAGTTTATTTTGATAAAGATACAAATGAAGTTAGAGGAAAATGCAAATTAAAACCATATAAATCTTATTTCGCTTTTGAAGTAAGAGAAGATAATAATTAAGGGGGATCTTAAATGAGTAAAGATGCAAACGGACCTACAAATGGAGGTTCAAAATTTAAAGTTGTTGGTGGAACAGTAATAGCTGATGAAAAAGAAAAAACATATAAAATACCACCAGAAGAATCAATGTCTATTTCTTTACCAGAGAATGAAAATGATTATATAACTATACCATTAGTACCAAATAAAGAAATTGAACATGAAATGTAATATAACATAAGAAAAGGTGATAAATATATGAGCAAAATGCAAAAAGCTTTTGAAAAGAATAAAAAATACTTAATACTATTTCTAGTACTTTGGATTGTACTAGAGATAGTATTAATTGCGCCTATGTCGGTTGCAATAGCAGAAAGTTCTGTGCAGGGCAAATTCGACTTGGCTTTTTTTATAGAAAATTTAGGAAAAGAAGTTTCAAGCTTTACAGCAATAACTAGAATTGGAAGTGCTGGAGCAGGAAGTGTCTTCGGAAAAGGAACATTATGGCTTACAATTTTGTGTTTAGTTGTTACTGCAATTGGAATCATTAAGTCAAAACCAAAGAACAATTATGAAGATATAGAAAATGGTTCTAGTGACTGGTGTGAAGGTGGAGAACAATACAAAATTTTAAATAAAAATAAAGGAATAATACTTGCAGAAGATAATTATTTACCATTAGATAAATTAGGAAACGTAAATGTATTGGTAGTAGGTGGTTCTGGTTCTGGTAAATCAGCATCATATTCAATTCCAAACGCATATCAGATGTTGGGGTCATATGTATTTACAGACCCTAAAGGCGAATTGTATGACAAGACGGCAGGTTATTTAAAAGCAAACGGTTATGATATAAAAGTTTTAAACTTAGTAAATCCAGAGAATAGTGATGGATACAATCCATTAATGCACATACAAAGCGAGATTGATGTAGACGTAATCGCAAACACAATTATAAAAGGTCAAGACTCGGATGGAAAAGGTTCTGACCCTTTCTGGGATAATAACGCAGAAATGCTGTTAAAATCTTTAATATATTATTTATTAGAGAAAAGGCCAAAAGAAGAAATAAACTTAACATCATGTGCAGAAATGGTTAGAGCGGCAGCTAGTAGTAATGGAACTAACTTATTAAGGGAATTAATGAGTGAATTGCCATTAAGTCATCCGGCTAGAACAAACTTCCAATCTGTAGAAGTTGTTGCAGGTTCAGAAAAAACATACAGTTCAATATTAAGTACTTTGCAATCTAAACTTGGAAAATTCGATTCACAAGAAATTGCAAATGTAACTTCAACAAATACAATAAATTTTGAAGATATAGCAAACCATAAAACAGCAGTATATGTAATTTCTTCAGATACTCATACAGCGTATAATTTTTTATTAACAATATTCTTTGCACAAATGATACAACAGTTGTATAATTATGCTGATATGAATGGTGGAAAATTAAAAGAACGCACATATTTTATATTAGATGAGTTTGCAAACATTGGTCAAATACCAGATTTTGATAAAAAGATATCAACAAGTAGAAGTAGAGGAATTTCATTTAGTGTTATATTGCAGAATTTAGATCAGTTAGAAGCAGTTTATGAAAAATCATACGAGACTATAATGGGTAACTGTGATACACACGTATTCTTAGGAAGTAACTCATTTAAAACAGTTGAATATTTCTCAAAGCAATTAGGAGAAACAACAATTGCAAGGGACACAAAATCTACAAATAGAGATAAAAATTTTTCAAAACAAGGTTATAGTACATCTGATCAAATAATGGGAAGAGCTCTAATGACACCAGACGAGTTAAGAAGAATGGACAATGAGTTATGTATAATATTTGAAAAAGGTTTAAAACCAATAAAAGCAAATAAGTTTTACTATTTTAGAAATCAAAATATGAACAGAAGATTAAATCAGAATAGATTAGACCATAACAACTTTGATTCTGGAGTAAGGGGAGAATGGAGAAAATTCAATCCACAAAATCCTTATACAGATGCAACAGATAAGCCAGAACAAGATTTAAAAGTTGAATCATTGGATGACTTATTTGAAGATGATGTAAAACCAATAACACCTCCAACACCACAGGCTCAACCCAAAGCAGTTGAAAATGTAAAAAAACAAGAAGAAGCACCAGTGCTTCCAATGGAAGATAATACTAGAGAAGACGAATTGTTTTCGAAAGATTTACAAGAAGAATTGGAAGCAAAATTTGATGAATTATTTGGCTCAGTAGATACAAGTAAGAAAGACAACTAATATTTTTTATTAAAAGCACTAATTAAACTTAGTGCTTTTTTTATGTCGAAAAATGTCATACAAATTAGAGAACAAATGTTTTAAAAACTATTGACTTAATTTAGAGGTTATGGTATAAAATTAGTGTGAGTTGAAAATTGGATATACATTCTATCTAATTTTTTAATAGCAGTTTTTATGACCTTGAGAGAGGAAAGTGATTAATTATGAAATTTATACATACAGCAGATATACATTTTGATAGTCCTTTTGCAACATTAGCTGGAAAGGGGAAATTTGCACAAGAGAGAAGATTAGAACAAAGGAAAGTAATGAAAGAGATGGTGGAATACATAAAGGAAAACAATATTCCATATTTTTTTATTGCGGGTGACTTATATGAACAGGATTACATAAAGAAAAGCACCGTAGAATATGTAAACCAGTTATTTACTGAAATTCCAAATACAAAAATATTTATAACACCAGGAAACCATGATCCCTACATAAAAAATTCATTTTATAAACAATTTAAATGGAGTGAAAATGTACACATATTTACTAATGAAATAGAAGTGGTAGAAGATGAAAATGTTGATATATATGGCTATGGATTTAACGATTTTTATATGGCAAAAAAAAGCAATCCAATACACATAAAAAATAAGCAAAAAATAAATATCTTAATAACACACGGAAGCCTTGATAGTGGTATAGATGAAAATAGAGAGTATAACCCTTTAACAACTAAAGAATTAAGAGAACTAGGCTTTGATTATGTTGCACTGGGTCATATACACAAGCCTGATTACGTTGGAAAAAATATCGTATATCCAGGTTCGCCTATTTCACTTGGTTTTGATGAACTCGGAGACAGAGGATTTATAGCAGGAAATATAGACGAGGAAAATAAAGAATTAAAACTAAAATTTATTAAGACATCTGCAAAAACATTCGCTGAATACAGTTTAGATACGAGTGAGATAAATTCAGAAGAAGAATTAATAGAAAAAATAAATAATACACAGTTTGATGATAATAAATTTTATAAAATAATCTTAGTCGGCAAATGCAGTTTTAATATTGATGAAAATAAAATTTTAGATTTGGTAAACATCGAAAATATTATAAGAATAAGAAATCACACACAAGCAAAATATGAAATTGAAGAAATAGCAAATCAAGTAAGTTTGAAAGGGTTATTCGCAAAAAGAATTCTAGAAAAAATACAAAATACAGAAGATGAACAAGAAAAAAATCGATTAATAAGTGCATTTGATGTGGGAATTGACGTACTTAGTAAATAAGAGGTGAAAAAATTTGAAAATAAAAAATATAAAAGTTAATGCATATGGAAACATAGAAAACAAAGACATAAATTTAGAAGAAGGCATAAACATAATTCATGGAGCAAACGAGAGTGGAAAATCAACACTATTAAACTATATAATTAGCATTTTTTATGGAATATCAAGAAACAAAGATGGAAAAGTTCTTTCGGACTATGAAAAATACAAACCATGGAATAGTAATGAATTCTCTGGAAGAATATCTTATAAACTTGAAAATGGAGAAAAATACGAGATATTCAGAGATTTTAACAAGAAAAATCCTAAAATATATAATGATAAATTAGAAGATATATCGGACAGATTTGAAACAGACAAAAAAGATGGCAGTAAATTCTTTATAGAACAAATGGGAATAGATAAACAAATGTATTTATCAACAGTTGTTTCAACACAAGAAGAAGTGCGCTTAGATGAAAAGAATCAAAACATGCTAATACAAAAAATAGCCAATTTAGCTGGAACTGGTGAAGATAACGTGTCTTATAAAAAAGCATTAATAAAATTACAAGAAAAAATAAGAGACGAAATTGGAACAAATAAAACTAGCCAAAAACCTATAAATATAATAGAAAAAGAAATTGTTGAAATAAACAATAAAATAGTTGAAACAGAAAAATACAGAAATAGAAAGTATGAAATAGATGCGGAAAAAGAACAAATTTTATCTGAACTAAAAAAATTAGAACAGCAGAAACAGATTTTACAAGAACTTCAAAACTCTATGAAGAGTGAGGAAGAAACGAAGAATAGGCTTGAGATAAGAGAAAAAAATAGAAAAGATAATATTGCTAAAATAAATGAACTGACAAATCAAAAAAATACAATAAATGCAGAAAGCGAAAGAGTACAAAGTGCGAAAAATCATTTGCAAGATATAATAAAAGGGCATAAAGAAAATATAGAAAAATTAAATAGTGAAATAGAAAAAATAGCAAATGAAAAAGAAGAAACACAAGAAAAAGAAAAGCCAAGCATTTCGTTTATAGTAATAACCGTTGTATTGGCAATAGCACTAATTTGTTCAATTATTTTAATAAAAAATTATATAGTTTCTGGAATATTAGGAGTTGCTATAATTGCGAATATTGTATTTTATGTAATTAACAAAAATAAGCAGAAAGTAAATAAAGCAAAATTAAGAGAGAAGATAAATCAAGAAAAGCAGTACAAAAGAGAAAAATTAGAAAATCAAAAACAACAGATAATTGCTAATGTAAATACAACAGAGAAGGAACTAGAAAAGCAAGAAGAGGAAGAAAAACAAGTAAATAGTGAATTGTCAATGTTAAAGGGACAAATAATTTTACTAGAAAAAAATAATGAAAAAATAACAGAAGAAATAGAACAAGATAATAAAGCGATAAAAGAAGAATCAAATAAAAACAAACAGCAAATAATAGAGAAATATAAAGACAAAAATATAAATGATTTATTATATATAAACGATTACCAAAATTATATTTCAAAGATAGAAGAAACAATAAACAATAATAGAATACGAATTAAAGGATTAGAAATTGAATATAACACAATAGTTCCACAACTAGATGAAATGGTAGTTTTAGAAGAAAAGCGAGAAGCAGACAAAGAAAAATTAGCAGAATTAAGAGAAAAGGAAAGTATCATAAATATTGCAATAGAAAATCTAATGGATGCATATGAAGAAATGAAAACAACTATAACTCCCAAATTTACAAAAAATCTTTCGGAGAGTATTCAAAAAATATCAAGTAATAAATATAATAAAGTTACCATAAATGACGAAAATGGCATGATTATAGAAAATAATAGAGGCGAATATGTAGAAGCAATAAAGCTTAGTACAGGAACAATAGACCAATTATACTTAGCACTTAGATTATCAATGATTGATGAATTATCAAAAGAAAATTTGCCAATTATATTAGATGAGTCGTTTGCATATTCAGACAATAACAGACTAAAAAACATGCTACAGTATCTTACAAGTGACCTAAATAATCACCAGACAATTATTTTTACATGCACTGATAGAGAACAAAAAATGCTAGAAGAAATGAATATACCATACAATGTAGTAGAGCTTTAGGAAAATACTTGAAATTATAGGCTTTTGGGTGTATAATTATTACGCTTATAAAAATTAATATAGAGGAGAAAATTTATGTTTCAAAAGTTAGAAGCAGTAGAAAATAGATACGAAGAACTTAATAAAAAAATTGCAGACCCAGAAGTTATTGCAAATACAAGCGAATGGACAAAGTTCATGAAAGAGCATGCAGAAATAGAAGAGGTTGCATTAAAATATAAGGAATATAAACAAGTACAACAGAGTATTGAAGAAGCTCAAGAAATGCTAAATGACCCAGAAATGAGAGAATTAGCAGAAGAAGAGTTGTATGAAAATAAAGAAAAACTTCCAAAGATAGAAGAAGAGCTAAAAATATTACTTATACCAAAGGATCCAGATGATGATAAAAACATAATTTGTGAAATCAGAGCTGGAGCTGGTGGAGACGAGGCAGCATTATTTGCTGGAACTTTATACAGAATGTATTCAATGTATGCAGAAAGAAAACACTGGAAAATAGAAGTTTTAAATGAAAATGAGACAGGACTTGGAGGATATAAAGAAATATCATTTATGGTTACTGGAAAAGGAGTTTATAGTAGACTAAAATTTGAAAGTGGAGTTCACAGAGTACAAAGAGTTCCAGAAACAGAAGCAAGTGGAAGAATTCATACTTCAACAGCAACTGTTGCGATATTACCAGTAGTAGAAGATGTTCAAATAGAAATAAATCCAGCAGACATTAAACTAGAAGTATTTAGAGCTTCTGGTGCCGGAGGACAACACGTAAACAAAACATCATCTGCAGTAAGATTAATACATATTCCTACAGGAATAGTAGCAGAGTGCCAAACAGAGCGTTCTCAAACACAAAACAGAGAATATGCAATGAAACTTTTAAAATCTAGATTATATGAAGTAGAAAAGCAAAAACGTGATTCAGAACTTGCAAATGAGCGTAAGAGCCAAGTAGGAAGTGGAGATAGAAGTGAAAAAATACGTACTTACAACTATCCACAAGGACGTATAACAGACCACAGAATAGGGCTTAGCATATATCAAATGGAAAACTTCTTAAATGGAGACTTAGATGAAATGATAGATAACTTAATTGCAGCAGATAGAGCAGAAAAATTACAAGGAAATGATGAAGAATAATTAGAACTAAAATTTAAAATATTAAACATAGTATAAAACGCAGAAAAAGATGATGAAATTTTATAATTACATCATCTTTTGTTTTGTATGAGATTACAATTGACTAATACTCAATTTTTGATATAATGTGCTTAACAAAACTAAGGAGATATTGTAATTTATGAATAATGAAGAAAAAGATATAGAGCGTCAAGAATTTGCACGAAGGGTTGGAAAAAATGGAGACAGAATTTTAATGGAATATTTTGATGATATAGGATTGGCTAATAAAACAAATAATGAAATTAATGATTTAATAAATAGATTAAGAATTTGTGGAGTAGACATTAAAAAAGTTTTTTCCGAATGCGGACGAGATAGTACATTAAAAACCAGAGTTGATAGAAATCAGACTATAGCCATTGTATTTAGATTTTTTAGAGAATTAGGAATAGATGTATCTAAATTATTAGAAGAAGGTAAATACAATAATGAAAGAGAACAAGCAGTATATTTATCTTTTAATAAAGGAGTAAAAAGAAACGAAACCACAAGCCCAACATTCGCAGGAGAAGATGTACACGCATATGCAAAAGAAACCGGAACATTAACAGATGTGTATTCATTAGTTCATGAAATATCGCATACACTATATGTTCAAAATCAGTTTGGAGAAGCAAGAATGATTTTAGGAGAAGTTATACCACAGTGTATGGAAAGAATGCTTGATGGATATTTAATAGAGTTGGATGGAAGAAAAGGGTTTGATGTAGATATTGACACATTAAAAGAAAATATAATCAAAAGGAGGATTAGTACTGCCATTGATAGATTCAGAATGGCAAGCAGGATAGCTAAAGGAGAATACAAATTTGCAAGTGAAAAAGCAGAGTTTTCACGTTATATGTTAGCACAGATTTATGCAACGAAGCTAATGGAAATGGATAAATCATTACAAAAGCAAAGAATATTTGACTTTATAGAAGCTTTAAAAAGTAATGACATAAAGAAAGCAAATGATGCTTTTGATATGCAAATAGGTAAAGAACAATCTAAAGAAAGAGATAGATATATCAGTAATAGCATATGGAATTTACAAAAAGATATATTAACTTTTCAAGAAAATGAAATACCAAAAGAACAAACATCTGAAGTAACAAGAACGGTAAGCAGAGAAAATGAGAAAGAGCCGGAAATGTAAACAGGATTAATAATATATAGAAGAGATTTTGAAAGGAGTTTTGCATAATGCAGAATGAATTAAATGAACAAAATAATTTTATAATGTATACAACAGATGATGGAAAAGTTGACATTGAAGTGAGATTAGAAGACGAAAATGTATGGCTTACTCAAAATTCTATGGCTGAATTATTTGATACGACTAGAAATAATATGACGATGCATATAAGAAATATTTTTGAAGAAGGAGAATTGCAGGAAAGTTCAGTTAGTAAGGAATCCTTACTAACTGCCAAAGATGGAAAAAACTATAATAAATATTTAAATGAAAGTAATGATAATAAATAAATTTTCAGAATATATAAATACTTTAGAATAAAAAACAAACTAAGCAAATAAAATGTACAAAAAAGATAGGAGACAAAATGTACGATTTATTAAAAGTTACAATGCTTGGTTTGTTTTTTGGCACATTTGGCACAACCTTAGGTGGAATAATAGGTGTAAGGTTTCAAAATCCATCAAATAAAATATTAAGTTTTATTCTGTCATTGGCAGGAGGACTAATGACCTCTATATTAAGTTTTGATTTGATTCCGGAAGCTTTAAAAATTGCATCTATAACTAATGTTATTTTAGGAATAGCATTAGGTATATTTTGTATGATTGTTTGCAATTATTTAGTTGATAAAAAGTTTACAGAAAATTCTCAAATGTTAAGAAGCATAAAAGAAGAAAATAAAAAAGATTTATTAAGAGCAGGAATTGTAACAAGTATAGGTTTGGCAATACATAATTTCCCGGAAGGACTTGCAATAGGTTCTGGCTTTGGAGCTTCACTAACGTTAGGTTATTCTCTTGCAATTGCGATATGCATACATGATATACCAGAAGGAATTTCAATGGCTGTGCCGATGAAAAATGGAGGAATGAAAACGTCTAAAGTCTTATATTATGTAATTCTTTCTGGAGTAACAACAGGGATAGGAGCACTAATTGGAAAAATAATTGGTGGAATATCGCAAGATGTAATCGCTGTGTGTCTAAGCTTTGCGGCTGGAGCAATGCTGTATATAGTTTCAGGAGAATTAATACCTGAATCTAATAAAATTTATGATGGAAAAGCAAGTACCATAGGAACAATAATTGGATTTATATTAGGACTAATTGCAGTAAATATATAGTTAAAAAATGAAACTATAACAGTTTAGGTAATAAACTAGCAAAACTATTGTGATTATTAGCAGTGTGTGAAAATTCATTAAATATATCAAGCATAAACCTTGATTAAATCCACCAAAATGTTATATACTATCGTTAGAAAAATATTGGAGGAGTCAACACATGGAACAAATAAAAAATATAATGTTTATATGCACTGGAAATACATGTAGAAGTGCTATGGCAGAAGGCTTAATGAAGAAAATGCTAGAAGATAAAGGAATAACAAATATAAAGGTGTGTTCTGCTGGACTTCGTGCATCGACTGGAGAATATTCAACAGATGAAGCAATAATGGTCATGAAAGAAGAATATGACGTAAATTTATTAAACCATCAATCTGTAAATGTGAAAAATACAAATATAAAAGATATGGATTTAATTTTGTGTGCAACACATGCTCATCTAACTACATTGGAATATATGTATCCAGAGCTTGCTCATAGAATATTTACAATAAAAGAATACGCATATGGACCAGATGTACAAGACAAAGATATAGATGATCCATGGGGATATCCTGTCGATGTATATAGAAAATGTGCAAAAGAAATATACGATGCTTTAAAATTAATTGTAGATAAGATTACAAATGCATAAACTATTTTAGTAATAAGGAATCAAGGGAAGGATAAAAAATGAATAAAGAAGAATTAATAAATGGATTGAATGACAAGCAAAAAGAGGCTGTGCTTGCCACAGATGGACCATGCTTAGTAATTGCTGGTGCAGGAAGTGGAAAAACAAAAGTACTAACACACAAGATTGCATATGATATAGAAAGTGGAATTAAGCCATGGAATATACTTGCAATTACATTTACAAACAAAGCTGCAAATGAAATGAAGGAAAGAATAGAAAAGCTTATTGGAGATGCGGCAAAAGATTTATGGATGGGAACATTCCACTCTATTTGTGTGCGTATTTTAAGAAGATATATAGATAGAATCGGATATAAAACAGACTTTGTTATTTTCGATACATCTGATCAAAAAACATTAATAAAAGAGTGTTTAAAAACTTTAAAAGTAGACGATAAAATATTTACAGACAGAGGAGTTTTGTCTGAAATTAGTAATGGGAAAAATGAAATGCTTGAGCCAAAAGCTTATGGTGTAAAATATGCCGGAGACTTTAGAAAGAAAACAATTGCAGAAATATATGAGCTATATCAAAGAAGATTAAGAGAAAATAATGCAATAGATTTCGATGATATCATCAACTTTACTATAAAAATACTAAGTGAGAATCCAGATGTTTTAGATTATTACACAGAGAAATTTAAGTATATTTTAGTTGATGAGTATCAGGATACAAACAAGGCTCAATTTACACTTGTATCATTATTGGCATCAAAGTATGGAAATGTTACAGCTGTTGGTGATAATGACCAGGGAATTTATAGTTTTAGAGGTGCAGATATTTCTAATATATTAAACTTCGAAAGAGATTTCCCAGGAACAAGAATTATCAAACTAGAGCAAAACTACAGATGTACAGGAAATATATTAAAAGCTGCAAATGCAGTAATAAAGCACAATGAAAACAAATATGACAAGAAGTTATGGACAGAAAACGAAGAAGGACACTTGCCTTGCATATATTGTGGAGAAGATGAATATGACGAGGGCAGATACATTGTAGAGCAAATAAACCATTTAAAAACAGAAGAATATTACAAAAATTCTGATTTCACAATTTTATATAGAATGAATGCTCAATCAAGAGCAATAGAAGATATTCTTATGAGGGAAGGTATTCCATACAAAGTTATTGGTGGCTTGAAGTTCTACGAAAGAAAAGAAATAAAAGACATTATCGCATATTTAAGATTAATACATAATTCTGCAGATAATCTATCTTTAAAGAGAATTATAAATGAGCCAAAACGTGGAATTGGAAAGACAAGCATAGAACAAATTCAAGAAATTTCAGACAAAACAGGAAACTCTATGTATGAAATTATAAGAAATGCACAAGAATATGGATTAACAAGGGTATTCTCAAACTCTAGAGATTTTATAGAACAAATTGAATATTTGAAGTCAAAAAAAGATGAACTTAAAATATCAGATTTAATCAAAGAAACTCTTAATAAAACTGGATATACAAAAGCTTTAGAAAATGAAAATAGTGTAGAGGCTGAAACCAGAATAGAAAACCTAGAAGAATTCTTAACAGTTGCAATAGAATTCGAAGAAGAATCAGCAGACAACACATTAGCCGAATTCTTAGAAAACATCACACTTTCAAGTGATATAGATGGAATGGAAGACCAAGATAACTCAATAACATTAATGACATTGCACAGTGCAAAAGGACTTGAATTCCCAGTTGTATTTTTGGTTGGAATGGAAGAAGGAATATTTCCTGGCTACAAAACTATAGGCGAGCCACAAGCATTAGAAGAAGAAAGACGTCTATTCTATGTTGGAATAACAAGAGCAAAACAATACTTATATTTAACGTGTGCAAAACATAGAACAATATTTGGCTCAACCAGCTACAATCAAGTATCAAGATTTGTAAAAGAAATTCCAGAAGAATTACTAGAAGGATACGCAGAAGTTGTAGAAAGAAAATCCGTAGATAAGGAAGAATTTAAAGACTATGGATATAGATGGAGCTATGGAAAAGGACAAACAGTAAAAACATTCAAAATGAGCGAAGAAGATAAATCTGCTGTTGCAAAAACAATTGGAGAACAAGGTACAAAATCTGAATATCAATATAGAACCGCAGAAAGCTTCTTAAATTCAATAAAACAAAACAATCAAACAAACGATGTAGATTTATCAAAATATCAAGTTGGACAACGTGTTTACCATAAAAAATTCGGAGAAGGAACAATAACAAAATTAGAGCAAGAAGGCAATGATGTAAAGGTGGACCTAGAATTCGATAAAGCTGGACACAAGAGATTAATGGCAAAATTTGCTGGTTTGGAAATAATAGGATAAATTGCTAAAATCAAGAAAAAACAAAACATACAAATAAAATAAAAATATACAAAATAAATGAATAAAAAAATGAAAATTTGCCATAATAAAAACATAAACCTTAGGAAAGGAAGTTTTTAATTATGGCAAATTTAACTCAAATCGAATTACAAAATTTACGCCATTTGATAGGCGCACATGAAACAAATTATCAAAAATTAAACACATATGCTTCACAAGCAGTAGATCCACAAATAAAGCAAATATTCACAAAATCAGCACAAGATGCTTTAAACACAAAGCAAAAACTAATGTCATTTTTAAATATTTAAGTTATGGAGGATACGAAAATGGATGAGAAAACAATGGTAAACGATATACTAGAAGGCGTAAAATCTGGTCTAAAAACTTATCAAGGAGTAATATCAGAAGCAGAAAATATGCAATTAAGACAAACAATACAACAAATAAGAAATAATGATGAAAGCTTTCAATACGAACTATTCAAAGTAGCACAAACAAAAGGCTATTACAAACCAGCACAATCAGCAACACCAACAGAAATACTAACAGTAAAAAATGAATTGCAATAAAATTATAACACATCTCTAACAGCCAAAAAGAGATGTGTTTTTTTAGTTGTATAATATAAATTCAAAAAAGTACTTGAAAATTCCTCTATTTTAATATAGAATATGTTTGATAATAATAAAGAAGGAGTTGTTTATCATAAACGTATTAAAAAAATCTTTTATGCACATCAGGCGTTCTATAAAGCTTGCAGTACTAATTTTACTGTCAGTAGTAATAATTGGAATGATGATTGTATACTTTTTTAAACCAACATATTCAGTTTCATTAAATGGAGAGTTTATAGGATATACACAGAATAAGAGTGAGCTACAAGCAAAAATAAATGATGCAATCCAAAAAGGTGATGGAGCAAATTTAGCTTTTATTCAAATTGACTCAATGCCAGAATACAAATTATGCTTATTAAAAAAAGATGTGCAGACAAATGATGATGAGATTTATAATAAAATAGTTGGACAAGGTACTACATATTATAGATATTATGCAATACTGGAAGATGGCGAAGAAAAATATTATGTATCTAAATTTGAAGATGCAGAGGACATTGTAAAACAATTAAAAGATAAAGAGAGTACAAATAGTGATAAAATAACAATATTAGAAAAATATAATACAAGTGAAGCAACATTCACAGATGTTGAAACTTGTGTGGCAAGCTTATACAAAGAAAAACCAAAAGTGGTAGTAAAAAGAGTGGCTTCAACAGGTAGATCAGCAATTCCGCCTTCATCAGTAAACACAGGGGCAAAAGTTAATTTAGGAATAAGCTTAATAAGACCACTTTCTGGAACACTAACATCAAGATTTGGCTCAAGATGGGGAAAAACACATAAAGGTGTAGATATAGGAGCAAGCAAAGGCACAAAAATAGTTGCAGCAGCTGCTGGAAGAGTTACAGTATCACAATATGGATACAGTGGAGGATATGGTAATTATATAATGTTGTCGCATGGAAATGGCGTTCAAACAGTTTATGGGCACTGTACATCATTGCTAGTAAATGTTGGAGAATACGTTTCACAAGGACAAGCAATAGCAACAGTAGGAAGCACAGGAAACTCAACAGGAAACCATTTACACTTTGAAATAAGAGTAAATGGAATAGCACAAAATCCGCAAAACTACGTATATTAAAATAATAAAAAACTTGAAGAATGTTAAATTCTCCAAGTTTTTTTCTACTTTACAAAGTACTTTGTTGCAACTTTTACTACATGATTTTTTATTATAAGTGTTGCTGTTTCATGCAATTTAGCAGCTAATGCATCAGAATATTCAATATATGTACCAAACTCTGTTATTGCAGAGTAAAATGACCTTAAATTAGGATATTTCACGTTTACGTCGTTAAAGATTAAATAGTAGTAATCATTATACGAGTATAACAATGAAGATTTTGAAATTTTGTCCACATTTCCAAGCTCAGATGTGGATAAGAACTCTGCAAAATTGCAAAAATCCTCGAATGTATTGAACCTATATATTAGAGAAGCTGTAGACATATTAGGAACTTTTCTAGATACCTTAAATTTTTTCCTTTCTGGCTCATTCTTTGAACGGCTTCTTGTAATTGTAAGCATAAATGTTCCATTATCTAAAGCGTATGTTTCAACTTTTAGCTGATAATTATCTGTAATAAAACCATAATCTTTTTCTGCTTTATCTAGAACAGATAAGAATAATGATTGTGTTTCACTAGAGTCTGACATAAAAGAGTGTAAATCTAAGTCATTTGCTTCTAAATCTGCACTACTTAATGTTATTTTTATTTTATCATCATTAATTTTCTCAAACTTCATTTAGTACCTCCTAAGATATACTTTTATTATACTACTAAAATATATCTAATTAAATGAACAAAATATGGAAATATTGTGTTTATATATTATATTACTGTTATCTAATAAATGTAATATTTAATATACCACATAAAAAGCAAAAAATAAAGCGAAATTTGACGAAAATGAAAAAATATATTTAACTTTTAGTATTGAAAAAAACTCGATTTCAAGATATAATACAAAATGTAAAATTGAATTAGAAAAACGTTGTATCCGTAGGAGATAGAACTTTACATAAAACTAATTCGCAATAAAAAACGGAGGATAAAAACATGAAAAACAAAAATACATGGATATGCATACTATTCATTTTAGCAGGACTTGTTATAGGAGGTTTAATAGGGCAACTTACATCAGGGGTTGACTTCCTATGGTGGCTATCATACGGCCAAGAATTTGGACTATCTGCAAATTCACCACTTGTACTTGACTTAGGAATAGCAAAAGTAACATTTGCATTAATGTTTAAAATAAACATTGCAAGTATAATTGGCGTAATAATTTCAATTTTTATATATAGAAAAGCATTATAAGTTTTATAGAAAAATAGTGGTGGAAAGGATTTATATTGACTATAAAAAAATTACCATCAACAGAAAGACCATATGAAAAAGCACAAATGTATGGAATTGAAAATTTATCAAATTCAGAATTATTAGCAATAATAATAAAAACAGGAACAAAAGAAAAAACATCAGTACAACTCGCACAAGAAATTTTATCAATAGAAAGTAAAAATAAAGAAAATATTCAGTTTTTGCAAGATATTTCACTAGAAGAGCTAACAAAAATTAAAGGAATAGGAATAGTTAAGGCAATTCAGATTAAAGCCGTATGCGAAATGGCAAAAAGAATTTCAAAACCACTAAATGCTAACAAAGTGCAAATAAGGTCATCAGCATCAGTGGCAAATTTGTTAATGAATGAGATGAAATACGAAAAAAGAGAAAAAGTAAAAGTACTAGTTTTAAATACAAAAAATGTGCTAATTAAGATTATAGATGTGTCATATGGTGGCACAAATTCAGCAATAATAGAGCCAAAGGATATATTAGCAGAACCAACAAAGATGGGAGCACCGAAGATTATTTTGGTACATAATCATCCGAGTGGAGACCCAACGCCGAGCAAAGAAGATATAGAAACAACCAAAAGATTATATAATGCAGCTACATTATTAGGCATAGAGCTATTAGACCACATTGTAATTGGAAACGAAAGATATACAAGCGTATTTTCAATAGGAGGATTGAGGTAAACAATGAATTTTTTTACATTTGTATCGAAAGACATAGGGATGGATTTAGGAACATCTAACATTTTGCTAACAATAAAAGGAAAGGGAATAGTTCTAAACGAGCCTTCTGTTGTGGCAATAAATAGACAAAACAACCAAATTGTTGCAACAGGGCATGAAGCAAAGGAGATGCTTGGCAGAACTCCAGAACAAATTAGGGCAGTAAGACCAATGAAAGACGGTGTTATTGCGGATTTTACTGCAGCACAGATGATGATTAGAAATGTAATTACAAAAGTTTGTAAAAGATATAATGCTGGTAGACCTAGAGTTGTAGTAGGCGTTCCATCTGGAATTACCGAGGTTGAAGAAAGAGCCGTTGAAGAAGCTGTAACTCAAGCAGGAGCAAGAGAAGTGTACTTAATAGAAGAACCTATGGCGGCAGCAATCGGTGCAGGAATAGACGTGGCAGAACCAACAGGAAATATGGTAGTAGATATAGGTGGAGGAACAACTGAAGTAGCCGTAATATCTCTAGGTGGAATAGTTGTAAGCGATTCTATAAGAGTTGCAGGTGATACCATGGATGATGAGATTATTAATTATATAAAAAATAATTTAAATCTAGCAGTAGGAAGTACAACAGCAGAGCAAGTTAAGCTCGAACTTGGTTGTGCAATTACGCTAGTAACACAAAAATCTATGGAAATAAGAGGTAGAGAGCTAACAACAGGATTACCAGAAAACAAAATTGTAACATCTGAGCAAGTTCAAGAGGCAATGGCTCCTTCTATAGAAAAAATTATAGATTTAGTTAAAGCAACCCTTGAAAAAACACCACCAGAGCTAGCATCAGACATAATAGAGCGTGGAATAGTGTTAACAGGTGGAGGAGCTTTAATAAAAGGAATAGATACATTAATTTCTCAAAAAATAGAAATTCCAGTTTATGTAGCAGATAGACCACTTGATTGTGTAGCAAATGGAACTGGTAAAACAATAGAAGATATGGATAAGCTTAGAACGGCGTTAATTAGGAATAGAAGAAGATAAACTATAGCCAAAATTGTAATTATTTTTCAATATATCAGAAGGAGGCATTAACTATAAATGTATAGGAACAAGAAAACCGGCATAATAGGAGTAATTATTACTATTATAGTTTTAGTTGTAATTGTAATTATTTCAAACATAAAAATTGAAGATTTTTCACATATAGGTGGAGCATTAAGTTCTTTTGTAATGCCAGTTCAAAATGGAATTACTTACATAAAGAATAAATTTAGTGGGAACAGCACATTTTTCTCAGACCTTGCAACTATAAAAGAAGAAAATAAAACTTTAAAAGAGCGTAACAGTGAACTTGAAAAATCTTTAAGAGAATTGGAAGTAATAAAGTCTGAAAATGAAACATTAAAAGAATATGTAAATTTAAAAGATAAATATACAGAATACACAACTATTCCAGGCTATGTAATTAATAAAAATACAAGCAATTACAGCAACATAATAGTAATAAACATTGGTAAAAATGATGGTGTAGATGTTGGAATGCCAGTAATTGCCGATGCAGGATTAGTCGGACATATAATTTCTGTTACAGATACAACTGCAAAGGTACAAACTTTATTAGATACATCTAGTGCGGTAAGTAGTGTAGTTGGAACTGCAAGAGATTCTGTTATAATAAAAGGAAATTTAGAAAATTCAAACATGCTAAAAGGAACATATATACCAACTTCTGCGGCATTATTAGAAGGTGACAAGGTTGAAACCTCTGGGTTAGGTGGAATATACCCAAAGGGAATTACAATAGGAACCGTAAAACAAATAATAGAAACAAAAAATTTAACTAACAGATATATTTTAGTAGAACCTGCCGTTAATTTTGATAAGTTGGAGACGGTTTTAGTAATTATTAAATAGGATAAGCATTTTTATGAAAGGAGCTGAGTTGGAAAAGGATTAAATTTTGGCAAGGAAAATGAATTCAAAAGGTAAGGGCGCATACTTGTTGTATGTAACCGCGTTTTGAATGAAATTTGACGTAGCCAAAATTGTAATTATTTTTCAACGTACAACGATGAAAAAAACAATTACAATACTATGTTTAATATTAATATTTTTTCTAATATATTTTTTGCAAGCAAATTTTTTTACTTGGTTCAACATAGCTGGTATAATGCCTAATCTATACGTAATTCTTGTACTATTTATGGGCTTGTTCATGAAAAGAAAATTAGGAGTAGTATTCGGTTTTGCATTTGGGCTATATTTAGATATAATACTAGGCAAAACCGTTGGAATATCTGCTTTTGCACTAGGTACAATCGGGCTAATTGGCGAGATATTGAGTAAAAATTTTTCAAAAGATAGTCGTTTTATAGTAACACTAATGGTTATAATTACAACGGCAAACTATGAAATAGTTTTATATATTTTTACAATGCTTAGAACAGAAGGAACAATTGAAATATTAGCATTTTCAAAAATACTTCTTGTTGAGCTTGTGTTTAACACATTAATAACAATAATAATATATCCATTAATAAAAAAAGCTGGATATTATGTAGAAAATTTATTTGATGATAAGTTTATTTTAACAAGATATTTTTAAATTATTAATAATATTGTGCAAAGTTTTTTAATGGATAAATTATTACACAGTAAATTTAAAAAATAGAAATACTAAAATTTAGTTTTATTTGTAAGAAGGTGATTAATTGGGAAAAGAAAAAGCTAAAAATGATAGAATTAGATATAATATATTAACAATATTAGTATATATAGTTGGAATTGTGCTACTTGCTCAATTATTTAATCTTCAAATTGTGCATGGAGAAGAGTATAGGGAAACTTCAAACACAAAGCTTACAAGGGAAAGTGTACTAAAGGCAGATAGAGGAAGTATTAAAGATAGTTCTGGAACAATGCTTGCATCAGTTGATGCCCAGTATTCAATAGTTTTATATAAAACAAAGGTTAACAACGAGACTTTAAACACAACAATATTGAAATTGTTAAATATATTATCCACAAACAGTGACTCATATGTGGACAACTTTCTTATAGATGTTAATCCATACAGGTTTAAACTGGAAGAAGAAGAGAGTCAGAAAAAGTGGAAAAAAGCGAATAACATAGATGAAGATGCAACTGCAGAAGAAGCGTTTAACTATTTTAAAAATAAATATGATATTACATCTGACAATGTAGAAGATATAAGAAAAATACTGGCAATAAGATATGAAATATCATATAAAGGTTATAGCAGTACAAAGTCTATAGAAATAGCAAGCAATATAAGCAGACAAAGTTTAGAGCAGATAAAAGAAAGAAATGCAGAGTTTTCTGGTGTAGAGGTTGTTGAAACTCCAGTAAGGGTCTATCCACTAAAAACAACAGCTTCTCATATATTAGGGAGAATTGGTAGAATAGAAAGCAGTGAGCTTGAAGGAAACGAAGACATATATAATCAGAACGACATCATAGGAAAATCTGGAATTGAATATGTATTTGAAAAATACTTAAAGGGAACAGATGGCGTAAAGCAAATAGACATGAATGTTGATGGTACAATAACAGACGAATATGTATCAAAAGAGGCTGTTTCTGGTTCTGATGTAATATTAACAATAGATTCTAAATTACAAGCTGTAACAGAGCAGGCATTAGCAGACAACATAAATAAAATTGCAAACCATGGATTTTCGCAAGAAGATAACCCTGCAGATGCAGGTGCAGCAGTTGTTTTAAATGTGAAAACAGGTGAAGTAATTGCGATGGCAAGTTATCCAGACTATGATCCATCTGCTTTCGTAAATGGAATAGACACAAATACATGGAATTACTATATAAACGGAGATACAAAACCATTGGAAAACAAGGCAATATCTGCAATGTATTCTCCAGGTTCTACTTATAAAATGGTAACAGCACTTGCAGGACTCGAAACAGGTACAATTACCCCAAAAACAAAAATAAATGATACAGGAGTATTCAGAAAATACAATAGCTCTTGGAAATGCTGGAATAGACATGGACATGGATATTTAAATGTATCGCAGGCAATAGAACACTCGTGTAACTACTTCTTCTACGATTTAGGAGATAGACTTGGAATAGATAATCTTGCAAAATACTCATATTATTTAGGGTTAGGACACAAGACAGGAATAGAGCTTAAAGGAGAAATAGATGGTGTACTTGCAAGTAACGAAATTGCAAAACAAGAAAACAGAGTATGGAATCCAGGAGAAACAATTTCTGCTGCAATAGGTCAGAGTTACAACACATTTACTCCATTACAAATGGCAAAATATGTCGCAATGATAGCAAATAGAGGCAAAAACTTAGATGTTACAATAGTAAAATCTATAATAAATCCAGACGGAAGTGAAGTTTCAAGAGATGAATACGAATCATATGTAAACGAGAAGCTAGGTTTACAACAAGAAAATGTAGAAGAAATGAACTTCAAAGAAGAAAACATAGAAGCCATACTAGAAGGAATGAGAGGAGTTACAAGTGAATCTGGAGGAACAGCATATTCAACCTTTAGAAACTTCAACATAGAAGTAGGAGGAAAAACAGGTTCTGCTCAAACAGGTGTACAAGGCAAAACAAACGCATGGTTCGTTGGGTTTGCACCATTCGATGACCCAGAAATTGCAATAGTAGTATTTGTTAGAAATGGTGGTCACGGAAGCTACACAGCAGAAGTTGCAAGAGATATAATAGCCCAATACTTTGGAATGAACACAAATCAAGTTACAGAAAATACAACAGCAATACCAACAGTACAAATAATAAACTAAAAATGAACATCTGATAAAGCTAAAATAGAAAGTGCAAATACTAATATAAAAGAGGATGTAAATATGAAAAGTTGCATAACAATAAATCTAAAAAAAGACGACATAGTAATAAAAATAAATGAAGATTTTTCACAAGAAGATATAATGTACTCACTAAGAAAGAAAATACCAGAGTTAAAAAAATTATATCAGAGTGAAAAAACGCCAATAGTAATAACAGGAAAAGTACTAAAAAATAGAGAAATAGACGAAATACAAGAATTAATAAAAAAGCACTTCGATGTAAAAATAAAATTCGATAGCCCAAGAACATTAGGACTACACGGAATTACAAAAACATATTGCAAAGAAATAGCAACATCAGAAACAAAATTTCATAGAGGCTCAGTGAGGTCTGGACAAAAAGTAGAATTTGAAGGAAGCCTAGTAATACTAGGAGATGTAAACGATGGAGCAGAAGTGATAGCAGGAGAAAACATAATAGTTTTAGGCGACTTGAGAGGCCTTGCACACGCCGGTGCAAAAGGCAACAAAGAAGCGATAATAGCAGCGTCTTCAATAGAAGCTCCACAGTTAAGAATCTCTAACATAATAAAAGAACGAGAAAGAGAAGAAATATTAGAAAGCACACAAAAAACATATGCATACGTAGATGCAGATGGAAAAATGGAATTAGAATAGTCAGAAAAAATTATAGCATGAGCAACCAAAAATATAATAAAGTTTAAATAAATCCTCAGATTTCAAGAAAATTGAAAGTCTGGGGATTTTTTATGTATATATGAAAATGTTATTTTTCAAAATTTTTTACAAAATAAAAAAATTGCAAATACTAGAAATTTAGAAGAAAGACTGTTTTATAATGAAAATATAAATTAAAGCATGAATGCTTTGCAAGTGATATTATTATAACTGGAGAAAAATTATAAAATATAATATTATATTGGGATAAATCGAAAACTTTCAACACCAACAATCCGTGTGCTAATAGGGGAGGCAATTACAACAATACAGGCTCAAACAATCCTGCAGCTAACCGTAACAACAATAGCACTGACAACAGCAACAACAACATCGGTTTCCGTGTTTCACTCTAATACAATTTCTAGATTATATATTTTACGGAATATATACAATGAAAGTATTAGTATTAAAGAGATTTATCCCATCCTAATTTAGGTAAACACGAATCAGTAAAACATATGTTAGTACAAAAATGGAATACATGTGTTTTACGAAAAATAGCCAGTAATAAATAAAAGATTACTGGCTTAAAGATAATAATAAATTCAGGCTGAAATTAAAAGCAGAATTTTATAAAAGAACGACTTAAAGCAAATTTTGGGGGCAATTTATTTATAGTGTAAGGAAAAATTAAAAAATGAATGAAGTATTTTTAATAGGAAAAATAATTAGTGATATAGAATTTAAATTTA